>Ga0193961_1000222_pt1 | contig 23000 bp, 11 predicted proteins | sample FB_4_MG_FD_140371 | JGI IMG/M metagenome (GOLD analysis project Ga0193961, IMG submission 140371) | Microbial mat bacterial communities from the Broadkill River, Lewes, Delaware, United States - FB_4_MG | ecosystem: Environmental > Aquatic > Freshwater > River > Microbial mats | place: USA...
TCAACATAGTTAACGCGATAATTCTGATCAACCGATACGTTACTAAATGTTTGGCTGGTTTCAAATCCGTTAGGCCATTTTATGGTGACATCAACATTGTCATAAATACCTAAACCTAAATGATAGACAAAGTTAGGCCCTGAGCGACGAGAACTATTAGAGACATAATAAGTATTAATAACCTCATCGCTACCGGGTTTAGTCACGATAATATGCGTACCGACCCCATTAACATTACGCCCCTCACCCATCGCATCACCGCGCAGCAAAAAGCCAATATAGTGATTATCTGTGCGGGTCTCATTACTAAAAATAAGTGCATTTGATGTCTCATTGACTGTTGATAAATTAACAGCCACATCAAGTAAGCCGTCGTTATTATAATCAGCCGCCGACATCATCCAGAGATATTTGCGCGTTGCATCAGAGATAAAATCATCGTCTGCTATATATTCAAACACACCCGGCGAGGTTTGTTGATGCAGACTAATGGTTTTACTGATACTCACACTCATTACATCCAACAGTGAGTCATTGTCAAAATCAATCACATTAAGCAAGCCCTTAGTCAATGCTATATTTCGGTAATTAGACGAATACAGATTGAGGTTAGTAGCTCCTGCATTAGAGAAATTAAAGTTGCCATCGTTGCGCAAAATCACTAAATCGGATTTAGGATTATCGTTGTACACCAAACATAAGATATCGATATCGCCATCTTTATCGTAGTCGTTATGAAACACTGCGCCGGTGTAGTAACACTCACTAAGGTCTTCATCATAACTCACCTCACTGAAACTGCCATCACCTTGGTTGCGCAATACACGCTTTGTGGTTGGGCTCCAGATATCCGGCCAGCCATCACCGTTCATGTCCAGCCAATCTGGTGCATCAAGCCCAGTATTATGGGTGAGCTCACCACTGGCAACATCGCGTATCTTACCTTCGCGACTTAAACGCTCCAGTGATCCATCACCGTTAAAGTCGGCAAAAAGAAAAGTATCTTTAACGCCACCAGGATGCTTACCATCAGGCTCACCCAGCCAGCCATCGGTGTGTTTAAAGCGTGGTGAATCTCCGGGATTAGCCGTAATATTTTCATAATAATCCGATTTTGCTTCTGAACCACGACACCAGATATCAGGCTTGGCATCACCATTAAAGTCAACAATTTGTGCCGTCCAAGTACAAGAGATACCACTGACTTCTGACAAGCTATTACTGGCATCATCATCGTGACTAAAGACCCCATTACCGTCATTTATCCACACACAATGCTCGCCTTTAACAAGGCTATGTCGTTTGTGAGAGTGATCAATAGTAAACATATCTGTATGACCATCAAAGTTAAGGTCAGCATAGTGAACACCAAAACTGTTTACCGAATGGCAGCTGCCCAGCATATCACTGACTCGACTTTGAAGAAAAATTTGCCCGGGGTTAAGCGCGATATCTTGTATAAAGTTAGCCGTTACTTGGCGATCTTCACTCAGTGTGAGCACACAATCACCAGTGCCACTACAAGCACCACTCCAAGCGCTAAATACAAATCCTTCTGCGGCGGTTGCAACTAGTGATACCCCACGGTCTTTCTCAATATTGACATTGCAAGCTGCCTGACAATTGATATCCCCAAGCTCACTGCGTACAGTGCCGTTACCCACAGTATTCACACTCAAACGATGGGTCGATATCGCAATAGGGCTAAAATTGGCCGACACGCTATAATTATTATCGATTGTCAACGCGCAGCTTTCAGCACCCAGACAACGACCAGCCCAGCCATCAAATTGATAGCCCTCATCAGCGACTGCAACTAAAGTAACACGGCTGCTCGCATCATAATCTGCACTGCAATTGCTGCCGCAGTTGATCAACTCGTCAGTACTTGAGATTACTCCATTAGCTGGTGCTAAGATATTTAGGCGGTACGTTGTTTCACTGGCCGCTGTGGTTGATATTGAAAACCTGTGCACCTGAGAACAGCCAGCGGCATTACAACCCCTAATAGCATAGTGGTACTGTGTCGCAGCGGCGAGGTCTGTCTGTGTATAGCGAGGCTCACTGCCCTGATAAATCACAGCACAACCGCCTCCTGCACTAGCACAAAGTGACAGCTGATAATAACTCGCATCACTGATCGCACGCCATGCCAGAGCAACACTTGAGGATGTTGTGGTGATATCATCACTGGGTTCGGGGATATCCGTTGGCGCTGTAGTGACATCACTACCTTGCTCAACCCACAGTTTAGTCGCCCAGGCGTTAGAGCGATGTTGCCAATTAAATGCGCGCCATGGAATATTGCGCCCAGCAATTTTTTGATCGCATCGACTATCGCTTATCCAAGATTCAACATCGTCCACCAAAGCTGCTAATGCGGCTTTTTTATCCACATCACGTTCAAAGTGCAAACCTAGCGCTAATGTGAGCAATGTTTCCGGCAAGTGTTGATCTGCTTTTCCTGCCCCATTATTAAAGTGAGCAATCGTATTGATTGACGCACTGGAAGAGCCGAAATAATACAATACCGGGCTATTATCACTACAGCCATCGGCCCATGCCCGAGGGTTAGAGTGTGTATCGACAAACTCGTAATTATAAGCAGTAGCTAAAGTATCACGGGTTGTCGCTGTCAGCGATTGCGGTGCCATACCATGTAGCGCAATCGCCCTAGCTGCACCGGTAAGAAATTGCTCAACCTTTTCGCTATAACTCTCGCCCAAGTGTAAGCCATACACCTGCCAGAGTGCATCACTGATATTTTCAATCATCCAGGGAGAAAACGCACGATCGCTCGGCACCACTGTCGATTGTTTCGGAGCCCAAGCAACTTGCTGCCCGACATCAATGTTAGCATCGAGACCTTCATCGAGGGTAATTGTCCAAGAACCATCGCTATTATTACGCGTATCAACAACATTGATATACTGTTTAATATTTTGGTAGCGATAAAAATACAAGCGATGCCCAGCGCTCAGTAATTCAGGCTCACCAACTGTGTTAATCACAATCGATCGAGCCCCTGCTGCTGCCGCAATAGCCAGCTTACCTAAATAAGGTGCATTGCCTTCATGAGCATGCCAGCTGTGCCGAATACTGCCATCCATCGGTAGACCATCCGGGTTACTTTCATATTGAGCCCTATGTATATTATCAATACCGGTTTTAATACGCGCTAAAATAGCCTCGTCGCCAGTAATTTCATAGGCATTAACCAGCGTGAGCAATGTTAAACCAATACCGCGCTCTGACAGTGACTGGTTAAGGCTGGTTAAGGGTGCTTTTAATCCTTGATTGGCGTAGCCCGCTGTTTGCCATGCTGTCTCGGCGACATCATTCACCAACTGAGAATCAAAAGCATCGTTATCGCCTGTCAACGCCCAATGCAGTTTAAAGGGTTCGGCATAAATGTATTTTTGATCACATACCTTAGCGTTAAAATCAAATCCACCTCGGCAATCACGGCGATCTGCATTACCGGTGCGCTTTAATTTAGATTGCCAAAACTGATAGGATTTAAACGCCTCGGCATAGATATCGGCTCGCCCGGTACGCATCGCATATTTATACAAGGTAGTCGTGCGATCAAATAACCAGTTAGCCGCTTTGGATTGAGCAAAATCAAAATCCTTCCAATAGCGTTCAAACTGGGTATCAATATAGCGATCAAAGGCATCATTTTTTGAGGCCACATAAGGTCGAATTAACCCTGTTGCCGATAGATATTCCGGGTCGTGTATCGCCAGAATACGGGGGTAAAAGTGACTATCCTTGTCAGCAGTCGCACGTGTCCATCCTGTACTGTGCGGCTGTTCCACCAAGTCATTAGCTATTGTGCGTCCTGCATTACTAATGACAAGTACTACATCACCTGAGGTCATATCCATATCCTGCAGTTGAATACTCACTGAGCGCAGTGAATTGTCAGCCCAGTGCCAACGCAATCCCGGCTCAATATAAATAGGTTGTTCACGCCCATTAACAGTAACGGTAATATCATCTGTTGTCCTAACGACACCCTGCGGCAAGGGTAAACCAAACGTAATGGTTTCATTGGCTGTGGGTGACACATCCACATCACTGGTGAGCCTTACCGTCGTACTCAATGCCAGAGCCTCGGCTGCCCAAACAGCCGCCACTGTTTTATTACTGTTCATAAGGATCGAGCAATCACCCGCACCAGAGCAATCACCCTGCCAGTGGCTAAATCGATACCCTGTAGCAGCCGTTGGTATTAACGTAATACTACGCCCCGTCTCAAAACGCTCGCTACAATCACTACTACAACTTACATCACCAAGCTCACTGGTAATTTCACCGCGATTATCTGTTGCCAGATTTAATTGGTAGTTCGCAGAGGTTGTCGCGACATAGTTAGCGGTGACTGATTTATTAGCATCCATTTTAACGGTGCACGTTTCACTGTCATCATTACAAGCACCACTCCAGCCAACAAAACTATTACCAGGCTCTGAATTTGAGATCAGCACTATCTCAGTACCCGGTTCCACAACGGCCTGACAATTGCTGCCGCAATCAATGTTGGCATTAATGTCGAATACTCGACCCGTGCCGACCGTATCTACCTGTAAAGTGTGGCTGGACGTCGCCTGCCCTGTGATACTGCTTGCGCTGTCTCTACTATTGTTTCCGCTACCCCCGCCACTGCCACACGCGGATAGCCCGGTTACTATCAATGTACTAAAGATGAATCGAAAAACTATTGTCTGCATCTCTACTGTATCCTCTTAGCTCAGGTACTACTGAATAACTGAGACTAACTAATGATATGAATAAATTAAGACGACCACTTGTCTCACTTGGTTAATGCTAAGCAGATTCACATTTAGCAAACGACATTCCCTGATCGGTTAACCTGCGCATTAATGATTTCGATATAGCTGACATCCACTGTCATTACTCAAGCACCCTGCTTACTGCTACAAACAGGCCATATCGATGAAAAGTAGTTTAACTGGCAAAGGTAAAAAAAGTGTTTTGCTTTTGCTACAAATAGCTAACATCTTGCTTTTGTGCGCAATATAATAAAGACATTAAATTAAAACGAGTTTAACAGTGAGAACTTATGCAGACAGAGAGCAATAAAAAATTATTTTTTATTGTTTTTTCGATAATCACTAGGAGAAATGCGCTCTACTTTTTTAAAAGCGACAGTAAATGCAGAAGATGTCTTATAGCCAATATCAAAAGCAATCAAATTAATTGGCTTTTTAGTATTAACTAACATGTCTTTGGCTGCATTTAAACGACACATCACTAAGTATTGATGTGGGGATCGACCTACAATCTGTTTAAACAAACGTGAGAAATGATACATACTTAAATGTGCAAGTTCAGCCAAATAGACAAGTGATATGTCTTTATAAAAATAATTATTCATATAAGCAATAGCCGCATCAATTTTATGGGCGCTGCGACCAACACTATATAACAATTCTGTATGTAACCTATCAACACTTTCGACACTTTCGACACTTTCCCCTAGTGTATCTGCTGGCAAATGGTCTAACCTAGCGTGTATATTTTTACCGTACTTAAGCGCGACGGCCAATTCATATATGGTCAAATTTTCAAACTTATTCATAGTAAATCCATAGTTTTTATTGTATCCAATCTGGAGAATAATTTAGTCACTCAATGACCAAATGGTTTGCAAGCGGTAAGTAGATGGCTGTTCACCTTTGACTAAAACATACCACAGTGTGTTTTTCCTATTGGGTACATGACAGAGACCACCACTGTCATCACTACGCTTGCTGCGGCAATAAGCCGATTGGCTGGTAGGCGGCATAGCCGGTCTTAGTGCTAAGCTTACAGGGGCATCTTGTTGATCCAGCTTCACTGAAAATGAAGTCACTGCCTCAGGCACAGTGAAACGATAAAGCACACCAGAATCAATAGATTCTGTAGTAATGCTGTCGATAATGGGCATATTAGCTACAAGTGGTTTTAGCGGTTGCTCATCGATTAGCAAGGTGTAATCACCAGAAAAAGCACTTTGTATTTGCACATAATTAGGCTGTACTGAGCCGTCGTAAGCCTTGCGACAGACCTTATGCTTAGCACCATTAAAAATCACTGTGCAATCACGGCTATTGCGATACACCTTCGCTCTTAAATCAGGAGTGTTATCGATATACAGTGAAAAATCAGTACTGGCGTCGCTGATTTGCGCAAACAACACAGAGTTAGGGCTTACCGGTGGCAAACGATAAACGGCCTGTACTCCTGCATCTTGTTCAACATAGAACTGCTCACCGAATTGAACATCAATACTCTCCGGGCGCACACGTTGTGCTAAAGCATGCACGGTATAGCGTGTTTGTGGTATCCCTGAAATCAGGATATACCAAGAGGCATCGGTGGTGTTTTCCAACACACAGGATTCAGTTTGATCAAAACGTCGAGTGGCAATACAGTCCCATAACCCAGAGGGTGGGTTTGCCCCGGCCTGATGTACTTTTAAATTGATTTGTGAAGGGCTAAGATCACCATCAGTCGCAATATCCGTTAACGCTACAGCAACACTGGCATCAGTTGCGCGTGTATTTATTTGATAAAGTGCGCCAATATGCTGCTGCGCCTCGCTTAATTGTGCCGTAATACTTTCGCCGCTTTGCAATATCTGTGGCTGTATAAACTCAGCGTTGATGGTGTAGTGTGAATCAATAGCGCTATCGAGAGAAATAAACCACTGATTAACATCGCGATTAAGTACTCTACAAAGGGACAAATCGCTACTGTCTTTTCTCAAACTACATTCAAATTGATTCAACGATGGCGGTTGATCTGCATTAATATAGAGAAAGTCATTTGTCACAGGACCATCGAGTGTTACGGTTAATACCGCGCTCTCAGAGGCCAGAGAGGCATCGACTGCGAACAACTGTCGATCACCGGCTGTTGTTGTAATGGTTTGACTTTCGCCGGGGATTAACTCAACCGTGTTACTAAAAACAGCACGACGTAGAAATACGGATAACTGGTAGTCGATAGCGTCACTATTAGCCCCGAGAGTAATATACCAAGTAGTGGGAGCATCATTTTCCAAATAACAAAAACCATCATCCCCCACTACCTTCCAACGAATACATTCAGCAAGTGTTGTCACTTGTCGATTTTTACTCACAAACATCTGCATCTGATGGCTAAGACCAGTTAGCCTTACCCAAATAGCTTTATCTTCATCACTGGTTTTAATTTCATAAATTCTCTTTTCATTTTTATTCAACTGACCACTGAACACCTGCGGTGCGGTATGAATAATAATAATTTTTTCAGCGACTAAAGCGTTATCACTATTCAGACTGCCCTCTACCTCAATACGTGCATTCAAGCCAATATCAAGTGCACTACCATTCTCAAATACCGTATTGCTACTGGTAACAATAGGGACACCATTTACTGAGAAATGCTGCTGATCATCAATGCCTGTTATTAGCCCTTCGAGTTCAACCGTCTGACCAATAGTACCAAGTTGAAGCGCAGCAGATTCTATCGCACTAGCAATAAATACCCCTTCTGCATTGAGTGAGCCCTTGATATGAATGACTTGTCCATTTTGCAATATTGCAGCAGTGCCAGAAATGGTGGCATAGTCTACGGTTAAATCATTAATACGCAATGTTTGTGCATTAGTATCTAGCTGTTGAATAACCCCGGTCAACTCACTTTCAACCGTCTGGTTAAGCACTGCGACATGTGTTGCAACCAATTGGCCCTCGGCATTAAAAAAGCCACTGATACGACTCGTCTGCCCAACTTGTAGTTGTGCAAATAAAGCCACACCGTCAAAGCGTGTACTTTCATCCACCCAAATGGTTTGGCCAAGAATGGTAAACTTGGGTTCTAGCGGATCGACCTCACTGATAGGACCCAATATTGTGGTATTAAAAACAACCGTGTTGGCGATGCCTGTTTTACCATCGGCATTAATACTGCCTTGCAGTACAATCACCTGGCCTGCAAATAAATCTGCTTGCCCGCCAGTTTCGTTATCCAGTGTAAATAGTGCATTACTCGTATCATAGCGAATGCCATTAACAACAATACTGCCAAAACGCTCAATTGTGCCTATCGATGTGACTTGTATTGAACCATCACCTGTACCATCGGTGCCAGAAACACTCAGGCCACCACAGGCGCTGAGATAGACTATAGCACTGGCAATCAACCATCGCTTCAACCACTGATATATTCCCATTACTTCGGCCCCGCTAATGCATTCTCACCCCGGATAAGATATATACCCACACCTAAACGTTCTGTATTTTCATCCGGCACATCTTGCTTTTGTACCTGTTCAGCAAGGCGCTCATCAGCCACTTGTAGAAATTGTTTGCTCTGCTCGTTAAGCCATATAAGAAATTCATCGATAGCCGCTGCTGGAATCGATTCAACCGTGCGCATTTCAAACCGGCTGGGTTGATTGGTTTCCTGACTGTAGAGGTTGTAATTAATCGTATTAAGATGATCGAGCAACATGCTAAATCCATGGTGAATTTTATTAGGGTCAAGTGGGTTGGGGTCACCGTTTAGACCCGCGTGGTAATTGGGGACATAATAAGGTTTTAATACACGTAAATAGCCCGTGTCGGTATCTGCAATAACATTAGAATGTTTGAACTCCCGCAACACCGTAACCGCTGCCATGCCAACCCCGCTTGCTTGAACTAATGCCGAGAAACTGGGCGTTGGCCCCTCAGCCATTAATTCGAGAGGGTTGCCTTCATCATCGAGATACTCAGGGTTCGAATGCCACTCAAGTAGTATTTTGGCCAGTTTATTAGGGCTCTGATTCGCGTGGGTTGTATCAGCTCCTGGCACCAGTGCCGCCTTTTCCCGTAGGCTTTTCACTTCTTTGCGCTCAATTCCCGTCATCAGTGCAATGCGAGAATCATTCGTTGGCCGCCCTTGTAGACCATACTCTTGAGCAGACACACTAAAATACAGTTCCTTCGATAAGTTAGAAAACTCACGATAAGACACCCCGTTACGCAATGCCAAATGGACAATAGCGCCCATTAACCCATGAAACGCTTCTAGTGTTGTTGTTTTATCATCATCGCTCATATTTGAGAATATACACCCAAATATAGAAATCTACAATATTAAGACACCACGATAAGTGACAGCTTGAGAGACCTAAGTCACAAGAATTACTAATAAGACGTTAGAGATTGACAAAACCGGGGAGTCACCGGCGCTCAAAAGTGATGAGATGCAGATATCGATAAACGGATATTTCGAAGAGCGCTCTATGATGGGTGCCGGGGCTCATTGAGCAGGCACAAGGGTTAGCGGTAATAGGTAGTTTGTATAAAGTGATTAAACAAGCTTCAGGTGGTGACGCATAATGAATTGACGAGCAATAAAATAAAGCGGCCTTAACAGGGTAAACACCCGCACAAAATAGCGATAAATGAATAGAGCTGCCTGAGTCTGCCAACTCAACCCACCGCTGTCATATTACTCCTGTGTAATATAAAACAGTATTTCCGCACGTTTATCGTGTGCTGATAACCAAGAGCGAATGTCATCAGCGCGCTGTATATCAGCCTCATTGACTACTTTTGCCAAGCGTTGGCGACGGCGGTGCACACTGGCATCTTTTCTGACTTTGCGCTGCCACGCATCGGTAAAAACCGCAGGGATATTCTTAGTCAGCTGTAGTGCTTTTAATAGCTCCCACTCACCATCATCAAGCCATGCTTCATCACAGCTACCACACAGATCTAATCGATTAGCCCGGCTACCTGTGATCGTAAACTTGGTCATCAATTTAGCACACTTAGGGCATGTTATCGCACTGGGATTATCGCTATCGGTAGCAACCTCAGCAGGTGGGTTATCAGGCTGATCATTCATCGTTCGCTCAGCCCATTCACGATAATAAAGCAGGGATATAATAGCACCACCACACTCGCCGCAACCGTGAGCGGGAAGATCATCGTCTAATTTTGTCGCCGTTAAATCGGCGTGTTTACACCGTGGGCATTTCATCATTAGTCACCAAGAAATTACTATTAAAATATACCGCAGAGCATACCGTAAAAAATACAATCTTCAGGTATTATGCTAGCACAATGAGTACACCAATTCCTATTGCAAAGGCAGGCCAATATCCGCCGTGGCCATCTAGATGTTCTAATGTTTTAAAAACAGCCAATGCAATGGCAAATGATATGGCAGCCCCGATTAAAACATCAAGGGCTAGCCCATCGAATATAAGCCCTGCAATTAGCATAGCGCCACCCCAAAAAATAGCCGCACGAGTACCATTTGACGTTTGATTAAAGTACCCCATAATTGCCATTAACAAAAACACTTTTATAATCATTATCAGCCTTATTTACTTTCCTTATCGATTGTCATTATCTGCTCAGCCTATTGTAGGCCAATATAGTCACCACTGACACGTACCACCTTTATTAATAATATCTGTAATTGATTGTAACAACTATCGAATAATGTGCACACTCTGTGTATCAATGACTACAAAACAATGACAAATGCAAACGGATTCTTGTACATATCTTAGGCATAATTTTCCTCTAACGTCAATAATAACCAGCACATACTGTATCTCAGTATGATCAGCGGTATGACGAGTCACTATGAATCAAAGAGGAGCCACAATGAGTCTAACACGTCATACAATAGTACCGATTGTAGTACTAAGCATTGGGTTAAGTGCATGTGGAGGCAACAGTAAAAACAACAAAAAAACGCCAGCGCGCGATACCACTGCCCTTTCAAGTTATCAAGGTACATGGCTACAAGAGGGGGCCGGTTTAAGTATTAATATTAGCGGTGATCATTTAACGGCTTACAATTACACCCGTAACACCTGCTCGATTATTAGTCGCTTTAATAATATTCCGCTAGATGAGGCCAGCAAGGTATTAACAACTATTAATGCCGGTGAGGATGGTACTGGTTTTAGCTTTTTATTTGCCGGTGATATTGAAGATAATCGACAAGTATTCAGTGCTACTACACTATCTGATACTTGTAATAATGCGCCTGATCCAAATGTATTTAACCCTGAATTTATTTTTGAGCACACCTGGCATACCTTTAACGATTACTACCCGTTTTTTCAGCGACGAGAGGTAAACTGGCAAAACCAATGGGATACTCTAAGGCCCCAAATACATGCGCAGACCACTCAAGAAGAGCTAGCCGAGATACTAGCTGACCTACTCTCACCTATTGATGATGGTCATGTATCATTGTTTATTAATACCAGTGAATTGCAAACTGCTTACTTCCCGGCGACATTACGCGGCTGGGATATACATGCAAAAGCCTACGATAATGAAGCCGATATTGGCATCGATACGGCCTATCAACACATTCAGTTATCGAGCCTAACCAACATCGCCCGCTATTATGGTGAGTCTGCTATAAGCTATGCCGGTGATAACGAGCTGCCTGTTGCTTGGGGTATATTAACCGGCAATGTTGGCTATATGAATATCCTAGAGATGGATGTAGATGTCGAAGACGATAAGGTTTTATCCATCAATGAGAAAATCGATATTATCCATCAACAATTCACCACCATTTTAGACGACCTTAGTGATACGCAAGCACTCATTATTGACCTGCGCTTTAACCCTGGTGGGTCTGATGTGTTCTCACTGGCCATAGCCAGCTATTTTGCCGATCAAAGGCGCGTTGTTTTTAGTAAAGAAAATTATAATATTAATAATCCTACCGCTAAAAAATCTGTTTTTATCACCCCTAACAACAAAGCTAACTACACCAAACCCATTACTCTAATTACAGGCCCTAATACAGCCAGTGCAGCAGAAACCTTTACGCTCGCGATGAAATCACTACCGCATGTTAAGCACATTGGCGAAGCCAGTGCAGGGATACTCTCAGATGTATTAACTATTTCATTAATGAATGGCTGGAATTTAGGCTTATCTTATCAAACCTACTATGCCCCAGATAATACAGTGTATGAAGCCACAGGTATTACACCGGAAAATACCGTACCTGTGACAAGTTTTGCCGGTATTCAACAAATTGGCGCACAACCAGCTATTGAAAAAGCGTTAACTGATTTTGGGGTTGAACGCAGCCTGTCTGATGAAGATTTTACCCGTGCAGTTGATGATATTATGTCAACCACTAAGGTACCGGGTTTTAGTGTTGCCTGGATAAACGACAGCCGTGTAATTGGCACACAAGCCTTTGGCTTTGCCGATCAACAACAACGCCTAGTCACCAGTGAGACGCCATTCACTGTAGGTTCTATTAGTAAAACACTGATAGGCACCGCAGCCATGCAAATGATTGAGCAAAATATTATTACTCAAGATACAACACTAGGTGATGTCGGCATACCATTAAGTATCGATAGCCCAGTGTTTGATGCACAGGCAATCACCTTAAAACAACTTGCCACACACACATCAGGGATAATCGATAACGAGATTACCTATGGTTGTGGTTATTATATCAACGCAAATAATGACAATTTATTTGCGCAGTTTAATGAACAGTACAGTGACTGCCCAAGCCCTGTAGAAACAAACCAACGTTTATTTCTCAATAGCTTACTCAGTAACAGTGGCGCACTATATCAAGAACAACATTTTATATTGCGACCAGATGACAAGCGCTATATCTACACCAATACAGGCTCAGCACTAGCGGCCGAAATGCTCAGCGCGGCAGCGGGTATCGACTTTGAAAATTGGACTGAAACGGCCATTTTTACCCCACTGGGAATGACCCACACACACTGGTTCAGTGATCGCTTTAGCCAACAAGATATTGCACCGGCAACACGCTACATCTTACTCGATGACGAAGCAATGGCATTACCAGAATACCACCTTGCCACATGGTCTGACGGTGGGCTTAAAACCAGCGCCTCAGATCTAGCGCGTTATCTATTAACGATTGTTCGCAAAGGTGAGCTTGATGGCGAGCGCATATTAAGTGCTAAGAGTGTTGATACGATGCTCAATATCAATATTGACGAACCCACGATTGAAGGCCAACGGCTATTTTGGACAAACGATGGTTTTATCATGGGGCACAATGGCGGCGACCCTGGCACCTACGCACTAATGTTTTACGACCAGTACAATAAACTGGGGCTAGTCATGATGCTTAACTTAACCGATGAACTTAACGATGAAGGTGAAATTGACGCGTTTTATCAACAACTCTCCAATCTGAATCATCTCGTGTATCGCCGGGGCTTAAGCCTTATAAAAGACACTAACGCACCACAATAATAACCGCGATTAAACGCCCATAAATTAGTCTAGTGGTTATCGTGTTATAATAATTACAGCTACTGGTTATCGTATCTAATAACCAGTAACCGTATACTTCTGTAAAAGCGTTTTAGCATACATGCTAAACTAACAATACGATAGATAAAATCACGTTAACCAATGCCAAATAGGGTTGTCGTCATCACACACTACACGATCATGCTCTAGGTCAAACCCCACTACAAAAAGACGTAGTGCCTCATCGAAATGAAAGGCAGGTAAAGGTGCATTAAAGTGTTCATGACAAGGGTAAATTAAAAATACCGAACCACGGCCACTTAAATATTTTTGACCATAGGCATACAGTTGATAAAAATCACTTTGGCTTAAATCATAGGCTTTATCTGTGCTGTTCCATGTAGTTGCATGATATTGGCTTAATCGCTTCCATTTGCAATCAAGCACTGTCAGTGCTTGATTATTTTTCTCAATCACCATATCGGGCTTTAATTGAAACAATGAACGGTCATTATGCCTATCGATGAGTGAATGCTTTGTCGTTTGTAAAACGAGCTTAACATCATTAGCTAATTGCAGCTGGAGCACACCGGCAACGTATTTTTCAAACAGTATATTCATCGGCAGCAAAAACGATAACCCATGATGCAGCCCCGCCATAGCAAAAGGTGTTTGCATAGACAAAATAAATTCACACCAAGATTTACAGCAACGATAATGGTGCATGGTGCGATCCATTTGCCAACGCCTAAGGTCCTGCTGGTAGTGAACAGAAGCTGGAACAGTCTGAAAAGCCCGCAACAAATCGCGAGCTAAACGTTGGTTTTCTACTGACTGGCTCGCGTGTAATACACGATTAAGGCAAGTATGCAGCAACCGGTTTTCAGGCCGGTTCTCAATAAATTCATCGTACTCAACATTAAACCGATGCTGTTTACCGGGCGTTTGCCGCAGCTGACTCTCAACCTGTAGACGGCCTTTTAAATAGGCTACCTCATCACGTACCTGGCAATAATCACGGCGAACACCACGTCGTACCAACTGTTTAACTGTATTTAAAAAATAACCAATTAATAGTTCAGGCAATGGTTGCTTAAAGAGTTGAAGTGGCGCCCATTCAAAGGTGCGCATATTAAGTTCATAAACTCGCGCTACCATTTTTAGCAACAAACGCCGACTTGCTGTTTGCGTATTATCATTCAGTGATAGCGTATGTTTGGGCAAAATTTCAATCTGTGTACCACAAGGTGTTACCAACGAACCCACATAATTAAGCACTTGAAGATGCTGTGCACCACTGGGGCGAACTAATGGCTTATGGTGAGTATCGCCACTGGCTTGTGCCAGCAACCAGTTCCATGCAGACATTGGAATAAACTGTAGGTCTAAACCCAAGCCGGAGCTGGTCGGCGTATACATAGGTGCTTTTGCAAGTAAACCGTACTCGCGAATTGCGACGATACTCACCCACTCTTCTCATCAAATGGGCTATCGTCGAATGCAACTGGGTGCTCAACAGGTGCATATACCCCCTGATAAGCGGCAGGCTCGTGCAACGCATCTAGATTAAGTGTCCAACGGCGAGTTGGTTCGCCAATGTGCACCTGCCAATTAGCGCCAAGTAGTTGTTGCATTTCAGTTGTCGTGTATTTTTCAATAATAAATTTAGGCTGATGCTTGCCTTTAAGGTGATCCCCTAGTACTTGGTGTATAAGTGCCCAATCATCATAGAAGTATTCCTCTAACAACGGTATCAAATGGGATTCAAAAATCACCGCTAAATCCTCGATACTTGATTCAACACTCAGCCCCATAAAATAACTATGGCCAATACAATGGTCGCGATCATAAAGCAGCTCTATACGTTGATTCATCGCTTTTAATAGCAAACCAATATCAACACCTGCCACGATAATATCCTGTAATAACGCAATATCTGGCATCACTTCAATAAAGGTGAAACGCCTGCGCAATGCGATATCAATTTTTGCAAGACTGGTATCTGCGGTATTCATCGTACCAATCACATAAAGATTCGCCGGTACCGATAACGACTCTTTACTGTATGGTAGTATTGCACTTAAGCCCTCAGTCTCACCGGCACGTTTATCCGGTTCAAGTAAGGTAATGAGTTCACCAAATATTTGAGCCGTATTGCCACGATTAATTTCATCGATAATTAGCACATGCGGTGCAGCTATTACCGGTGTTCGACGCTCACCGGGTTCGATCCCGTAAGTATCGCGTAAATAGGCCGCAATGGCTTTTACATAACTGCCACAATAGAGTTTTTCAGGCCGTTCACCCAAAACCATTTTGCGCACGTGATCAATATTAGCCGGAAGATCCCGATCACTGACCGAAGCCTCCGGCATACAACTGAAGGTTTTTCCGCCACGATAGCTTAGCAAAAACACTTTACCCGTTGCCGTCGATAGTGATAATGGCTCTTCTGAGCAGGTTTCTTTTAGCTCATCAATGGCTTTTTCAAGCCTGCCTACAGTGGCATTGGGGTTAGCCTGCTGGCAAATACGTTTAAATATCCCAGGCTCTACCGAATAGGCAATACGATCATCAATCGCCTCGGCTCTTAAACCTTCGACAAAATCTTCATAACTGACACTTTGGTGAAATGTTGTAAATGCAATCTGCCCGGTTTTTAATAGTTCATCGAAGCGCTGTTTAAGCTTTGCTCTGCTCGCACGCTCAGACAAGCCCTCAGCGGCGATATCTTCGCTAAAGCCTGGGTCAATAATATTTAAGGCCGCCTCGACGGTAGCGTAAGTTTTACCCGTTCCAGATGGGCCATACAAGATTTGATTCAATGGCGCAGACGGTTGTGATGCAAGCTTAACTACCGCTTTAGGCTCAGCGATGGTGGGCTCGCCAAAGGCAGCGGGGTTATCGCCAGCTAAAAATTCACCGAATCGATAGGTAAATGTATTCACTAAAAAAGGATCTTCACCCTCTAAGCCACGCATTTTCACTGCGTGTAAAATGCGAGCATTCAAAGTTAACCAATTATCAGATGACTCAATTTTTTGGCCATACCCCGAGCTATTCCAACTTCTAACAAAAGCTTTTAAATGTTTGTCGTTTAACAATGTCGATAGCGATTCAGGCCGGCAGGCACAAAAAAATCGCCGAATAACCCCTCTGCGCACTAATTTTATATGCCCTTTTGCTTTAGCCTCTTGCGCCCACTGGATAATACTATCTAGTGTTTCAGCCGTAGGGTCTTGCATAATTTTTTTACTGATAGCAACAAGTTCATTACGTAAAAACTTGAAATCATCATGACTGAACATTCCCGGCCCGACACTGGCGATGCCATTGCGTTGACTACGCCAATAGCGCTCTAAAAAGATAGCCTCGTCAAAGTCACTAGCTGCGAAGTCAAGTGTTGCTAGTTCGCGACATTGTGCCGCATAGTCAACGACTCTATCTGTGGGAGAATGTTCTTTATGGTAACGGTACAATTTAATGACTTCGCTATCTTCATCGGGAATAATATCAATATGCTCACCCAGTGCCCTCGACAAGGTAATAAAGCCATCAATGTTACCTTTGCCCCACTGGTTTTTAACATAGAACGTCTTGCCTTTACTATCTTGTAACGGCGTGTCGATAAAATACCGATTGAGATTATCAGTGGTGGTATGCTGTTGCTCACGATAAGCAATCTCATCTAAAAAAATCGCAGAGACCATCGGGGTTGGTGCGAACCGTGCCAGTAGCTCTTCATAGGCTAGCGCATTCTTATTCATATGGTGTTCTACAACAGCCAATACTAAACGCCCCTTACCTAAGACCTCACCATTAAATCGGTAGTGTGTTTTATCTTTAACCAATATTTATTCCTCAGCCCCATAGACGGCAAGACAGCTTACCAAACAGTGATTTAATAATATGCCTATAATATCATACCCACCCCACCTAAAAGCGCCCAAAAACGTCGCCAAAATCAACACCACAACTAAAGACGGTGGCATTTAGATGGCCTCTAGATGGCCTCGCCCGGCCAGTGGGTAACAAGCCACCGGTACGCAGGCACGGGGGTACAACGGTTCACTGACTATTTGTTTATCATCAAAATAAGACGACCTTCAATCTACCTTAATCACTATGCTGCCAGTAATAATAATCAATATCGTTTAAACCCTATTGTAGTACCAACAACTAGCGCCACAACATTCGTCAGGCTCAAAGCCACTATCAATATGTACCAGTATAAATACACACCAAAATAATCGAACCCGTATAGCCGCACAATATTTATTGATCATTTAAAATTCATATTAAAGTTGTAAAAATATTTACATAGACCGACTATTTTTTACAACTATTTTACTTAAAGCATCCCACAAAATCCTCAAAAGAAATACTAGACGACAATCTAATAGCAACACTTAAAAATAATAAACACACTTTTAATTCTTATGGTATAACAGCGCCCGCGTCACAAACGTGTCATATAAAAAAATAAATAATCATTTCATAAAAGAGGGAACAATGAAAAAAATAACATTGCTTTTACTAGGGGTTTCTTTAGCGATACCAACCATTGCAAAAACAAAACTAGAAATAGAAAACGACCCACGCTATCAATCTAAACCTGCCAGTGATTCTACGTTAACACTAAATAAAGCCGTACTTGAATCACTTCCATTTAAAACAGACAATAAGGATTTTACTCATGCAGAGAAAGGGCTTATAAAGCGTTCTGCAAGTGTAAAAATACCATCGAGCACAGACAGCAATGTTACTGTTTGGGACTTAACAGACTATCAAAAATTTATTGATGCCGATTTAAAAGTATATCCTATTAATTCTAGGAATATTCCGTCTACTGTAAACCCCAGCCTATGGCGCAACGCCCTGCTAAATATGAAACATGGCCTATACAAGGTCAATATTGATGACCAGTGGGCAGCCGCTACTGATATTGCAAAAACTGGTGATATCTATCAAGTACGAGGCTACGATCTCTCTAATATTACCTTCGTTAAGGGGCTCTCTGGATGGATTGTGTTTGACCCACTTATTTCACCAGAAACAGCAGCAGCAGCATTGACACTAATAAATACTGAGGTCGAAACGCTTCCGGTTAGCGCTATTATCTACAGCCACAGTCATGTTGACCACTATGGTGGTGCTAAAGGTTTATTAACACCAGAACAAATTAAAAATAACAGTGTACACATTGTTGCACCTGAAGGTTTTACCGAGCATGCAGTTTCTGAAAATGTAATCGCCGGTAATGCGATGGGTAGACGTGCTGTTTACATGTATGGTTCGCTACTAGCACGCGACGAAAAAGGCAGTGTAAGTGGTGGTTTAGGCATGACAACCTCAACCGGTGTCGCAGGGCTTTTATTGCCTACGCTCTTTGTTGTACCTAAAGGTACTAACAGCGGCAATGCTAAGGTAGCGGCAAATATTATTGAGGCTGACACAGATACCGATAAAATAGATGGTATCACTATGAATTTTCAGCTAACCCCCGGCACCGAGGCCCCCGCTGAAATGAACACATGGTTTCCCGATACTAATGCACTCTGGATGGCAGAAAATACTACTAACACACTGCATAATGTCTTAACTCTGCGTGGCGCAGAAGTTCGCGACCCGCTGAAATGGTCAAAGTTTTTAACACAAACAATAGAAAACTGGGGGTCAAAAGTTAGCGTTAAATTTCAAAGCCACCACTGGCCACTGTGGGAAAACACAGCGATTAATGACTATTTTGAAAAACAACGCGATATCTATAAATTTACCCATGATCAATCTGTGCGCTTAATGAATCACGGCTACACCGGTGAAGAGATATCAGAACAAATTACACTACCTGCATCACTAGAAAATAACTGGCCAACACGAGGCTACTACGGCACCTTACGTCACAATAGTCGAGCGGTATATCAACGCTATATGGGTTGGTATGACGGCCACCCATCTGATTTAAATAATTTACCCCCTGTTGATGTTGCTACCCGCTATATCGATTTCATGGGTGGTTTAGAAGAAGTCCTTAAAAAAGCGAAAAAATCCTATCGTGAAGGTGATTATCGCTGGGTTGCCGAGGTGATGAAGCACGCTGTTTTTTATAAGCAGGCAACAACTAAAAATGCAGAAGCCGATGATTTATTAATCGCTTCAAAACTATTACTTGCCGACACACTAGAACAACTTGGTTATCAGGCTGAATCAGGCCCATGGCGCTCAATTTATTTACAAGGTGCACTGGAGCTACGTCAGGGAAAACCTCAAGGCGGTGCACTTGAAACAGCAACCCCAGATACCATTGTTGCGATGACACCTGAAATGCTATTTGATTATCTAGCGATTCGTTTAAATGCCGACAAAGCCAATGCGAAAGACTACACTGTCAATGTTACCTTTACGCAGATGGGCGATGAAAAAAATGAAACAGAGGAATATACATTAACAATAAAAAATTCTGTTTTGAACTACAGCAGCGAAGGTCGGTTGGCAAATAACCCTGATCTTTCATTGTCAATGACAAAACAAGCCTTAAATGATATTCAGCTAAATCATGATCTGACATTGATTCAATCTATCAATAATGAAGGTGGTGTAGAAATGACTAGCGACAACCCAGCCAAGGCACAAGTTATTATTAAAGACATTGTTTCAATGTTTGATGACTTTGATTTTTGGTTCAATATTGTCACTCCTTAGCACTGACGAAAAGGCTGTTGACGACATTCGCTCAACAGCCCTTTTTGTCAATAACACCAGACTCTTGGACAATACCCCTACACGATTAACAGATACAACTCCCGGGTATTAATAGCATTTTTTAACAACCACCGCCATGATAATGGCCCTGCAATTACTATACATACTATGAAAATTACACTACTAACAGGCACAGCCGGCGATATTCAAGGCTGGGGAAACATGGAAACAACCCAAGCCTTAGCCACAGCATTAAAAAACAATGACCATCACGTTGATATATTTTTTGTAAGCAGCTATGAACAACTCACTCAATATCTAAACGAAGGTGATTTCGATATTATCTGGAGCTCGCTTTATCATATAAGCAACAATGAGAACTCCATTCATATTCCGTTTAACCACAAATGGGTGCAAGAGCACCTTGAAGCCTATAATGTACCTTATATAGGACCCTCGGCTGCAAGCCTCAAAATAATGCTCAATAAACATCGCACTCATACAAAATTAAACAACGCTAATATTCCTGTTCCCAAACATATTTATATAGAATCGCTCAGTGAACTTAAAGCCGTAGAAGGCCAGTTTATTGTGAAACCATGCTATGGCTCTAACAGTACTGGCATTAACGAGTCCAGTATTGTCAATACACCTGAGGCATTACATACACAAGTAGCAACACTGTTAGAACACTATAATCAACCTGTTATTATTGAAGAATACCTACCGGGTGATGAGTATACAGTACTCGTACTCGGCAACGGGTATAACCGCAAGTGCTACAGTATTATTAATACCATCGATAGCGACAATTATATTCAATACCCTGTTATCACCAGTGATTTAAAATACCAGCGCGGTCTTACATACCATAAACCCGTCGCTGATTTGAAAGCCACTGCTGAACAGTTGGCAGACCAGACAGCAACTGCGCTAGGTTGTCGAGATCACGTGCGTATTGATATGAGAATGGACAAAGACGGACAACTCAAAGTTATTGATGTTAACGGTATTCCGGGAATGTCGCCGACACTGGGCAGCCGAAGCTTAGCGATACAACAATTGTATCACCCTCAGTTTGACAAACATGAAAATTATCTACAACTAGTTCGACATATAGTCGATAGCGCTATCGATCGCTACGACATTAAAACCAAAACATCACTGCAACTGATTCATTAAGACTAGCGAACCCCACGCCAATCAGTAGTAATACTATCGATTGGCGTGCCTGCCACCGACGAATAACAAACAATATACTTCAACACAGCTCCCTATCCCAAATGTGTATTGCAACAAACGATCATAATATTCATTAACCCAGTCACTAACAAGTATTGAACGTTCAACCCACGAGAGCATATCAAAAAATTTACAGATAACGATTAGATGAAATTTAGTTACTGCCATTAAAAATCATCTTAAAATTGCTTTGCATGTCTCAATTTAAAAATGTAAACGTTATCAACATTGATAGTAAATACACCCTTTATACAATTTTATATGCCAACAAAAAAACCACAAGGAAGCATTTAGTGACAACAAAATAAAAAAATGGCCTGTTTTACGCCAAAAAGAAAACAAGCACGCCATTATTATCCCCATTATGGTTTCATTGAAGAATAAAAAGCCAGTTATTATAACAAATGATTACTTAACCTATATTTTCTAGGTGTTATTATCTTTGCGTACATTTTATTTGCTCTTACTGGCAGTATTAATTAACAAATAATAATTTAACTGCGCATTTTCCTACATTTTTAAACCAGTCTACAGCAACACCAAACAGTCTTCCTTTTCATTAAAAATAAAAGAGGCGCATATGAAAAAAATTAATTTATCTGACTTTCAAATACAAGTGACTCGCGGCTACTTACCCCCTGTTGACCCACTCGAAAAACTCACAGACCACTTTCGTGTCTGGGATGATTTAATCAACAATCTACCTCAGTTAATTGCCAATTTTGCACTTGGCAATGCTGTCGACAACATGCCACTAATTGATGAAAAATCATTATCAATTGAGGAACTGGGTCGTGCAAAATTAATATTGAGTATGTTGGCACAAGCTTATGTTTGGGAGCCAAAGTTTCACGATGAGAGCTTACCTGCACGCAACACATTGCCGCCACAACTCGCCACACCACTACTGGCCATTAGTGAACAATTAGACGAGCCACCTATTTTTAATTACGCCGACTACGTACTGCGCAACTGGCGTTTAATTGACCCTGACGGTCCATTAACCATTGACAATTTAACCACACTGGCCACCTTCTCAGATCGGGATGATGAGAAAATGTTTGTCGTGGTCCATGTCGCCTATGAATATGTCGCTGGTCGTTCATTTCAATTGGGTGAGCAAGCGATTAATGCCGCAGAAACCGGTGATCTCGAAACACTCATTGTGCACTTAACTGAAATTGCCGCCATATTAAAACAGATGAAAGCCACTTTTTTATCCGTTAAAGATGTTGTGTCGCCTGATATATTCCGTAACTATATTCGCTTATTTTTAAAAGGCTGGAAAAACAATACCGATGTCGCCTATGGCGATATTCCCGCAGAGTATAATCAATACCGTGGTGAAACCGGTAGCCAATCCAGTGTTATTCCCTTTTTTGACGCCCTGTTTAGCACCTACCGACAAGACCAAAAACAACAGGAAAATATACCCGATCAATGGGCACCACTACAGCAAGACACACTTGCTGAATATTTAGATTTTAGAAATTATATGCCGGTAGGCCACAGAAATTTTATTCACTTTATTGAACAAAAAAGTACTATTCGTGATGTAGTACTTAATAACCCACAGAATAAAAACCTTATTGCAGCCTATAACCAATGTATTCACGGTGTTGCAGGCATGAGGCAAGGTCACAAAAGTACTGTTAACCCCTACATTGGCAAACCGGGTCAGTTAGGCAACCTAGGCTACGGTACTGGTGGCTCAGATTATCAAGCTTATTTAGGCGCACTACACGCTATGACAGAATCAGGAAAAATTCA
>Ga0193961_1000224_pt1 | contig 22910 bp, 14 predicted proteins | sample FB_4_MG_FD_140371 | JGI IMG/M metagenome (GOLD analysis project Ga0193961, IMG submission 140371) | Microbial mat bacterial communities from the Broadkill River, Lewes, Delaware, United States - FB_4_MG | ecosystem: Environmental > Aquatic > Freshwater > River > Microbial mats | place: USA...
GAACAAGGAAAGATCAAAACTTCTGATGCTAAGAGCTTTTTAGAGTCTGTAGAGGCTAGAGGAAAAGAGGAGGAAGAGAAGTTTAAAGAGCAACTAAAACCAGTTATAAAAGATATTTTAGATGAGTTGGGAGTAGCAACTAAAGAAGACTTACAAAAACTCAAAGAGGATCTAAAATAGACACTTTTGTAAAAAGTCTAAGGTACTACTCACCAATTAGGCTATATAAAGTATTTACTTTTTTACTAAGTATATATCTTGTCATAAAAAAGAAAAAGAGTTTTTTAGGTTTAAAACCTTTAAAACCAAAAGATCTAAAAGATACAATAGTATATCTTGGAGCCAGTTTTATAAAACTAGCACAAGTTCTTGCAACAAGATCTGACTTTTTTGACAAAGAGTATTTGGATGAGTTAAAAGAACTTCATGACTCTCTGCCTCCAATGACACAAAAAGAGTTTGAAGAAGTTTATAACAAAGCTTTTAGAGAAGAGAATTTTAAAAGTTTTGATAAAACACCTATAGCTTCAGCTTCTATTGGTCAAGTTCATGTTGCATATACACAAGATGATCAAAAGCTTGCAGTTAAACTTAGAAGAAAAAACATATACACACAAGTGATCGCAGACATTAGGGTTATAAATATTTTTAACACTATTTTCAAACCACTATTTTCACACTACACAAAAAATTCTATAGAGTCTGTAATAAAGGAATTTTCAAAGATGATAAAAGAGGAGGTTAGTTTAATTAAGGAGTTAAACAATCTTCTGAAATTTTCATCTGTTTATAAAGATTTGGATATAAAATTTCCAACTCCTATAGAACATTTTTGTAGTGATGACGCTTTGGTAATGAGTTATGAAGAGGGTTTCAGGTTTGATGATAAAGAGTCGATTTTCAAGCATAATATAGACTTTAAAGAGATCATATCAAAGCTGGTTGATTTTTACACGACTCAGATGCTAATAAATGGGTACTTTCATGCAGACCCACATCCTGGAAACCTTCTTGTATCTAAAGAGGGTGAACTTATTTTACTAGACTTTGGAATGGTAAAAAGTGTGCCAAATGATACCAGAGTTGCCATAATCGAGCTTATAAAATCAGCAAATGAACAAGACTATGAACGCTATATAGCTGCAAATAAAAAGCTTGGAACAATAGCCTATGAAGCACCAACGGCAGAGCTTGCTGAGTTTAGTGCAAAGATGTTTGAGATTTTTTCAGATGAGAACTTAGACAGTGAGTCTATGCAGCAGCTAGCATTTGATGTACTTGAGTCAACAAGAGACCTTCCATTTAAACTTCCAAGTGATGCCATATATATACTAAGAGTAAGTGCAATCATTGAGGGGCTAGGAACAACCTACATAGAGAATTTTAACGGTGTAAAAGATATCTTGCCTATATTGCAAAAAAATATTCCAAAAGCTTTAGGTGCAAAAGAGAGTATAGCTGAGACGATCGTAGATGAATTTAAAGATATTCCTTTTATTGCAAAAGACTTTAAAACAGCTGTAAAGAAAATAAGTTCTGATGAGCTAAGAGTAGAGGTCTCACATGATCAACTTGAGTGGATAAAAAAAGATCTAAACACTAAAGTTAAATCATACACATTTTCATTTGTACTTATACTTAGCAGTTTTTTTACACTTTTGTACGATAAAGGGTTAAAAGATATAGCTTTGTTTTTATTTGTATTTGGTGCAGCAAGAATTTTGTACATAAAGTAGTATAAACTGACATATACAAGCTACTAAAAGCCTAACATATTTTATATAATTTTTAAAAATAGATAAAAAGGCTTTGACTATGAATATCTGGATAGAACATCTAAAGAATAATGATCAAGATAAAGTTATTGAGCTTGTAGAGTCTGGTGAAGATATAAATGCAACCAATGAATTAGGTGAGAGTGTTTTAATGTATGCTATTAGAAGTCATTGTGATTATACTTTACTTTCATACTTAATAGATAATGGAGCAGATATACATGCTATAGATCATGAGGGTGTTAGTGTTTTTGATATGGCTATTACATACAACAACATTAAGATAGTAGAGTATCTTTTAGATAATGGTGTAGATGTAAATACTACGCATAGAAAAAGTGGTTTTACATCTTTAATGTGTGCATCATGTTATGGAAGGGTTGATATAGCAAAAATACTTTTAGAAAATGGAGCAAAAATAAAAACAACTGATTCAACCGGATTGAGTGCTATAGATTATTCTAGAAAGATGAATAAAAAGAGTATATATAAGTTGTTTCAGCCCATGTAGAAAGTTGAAAACATGGGCAAAAAGGAATGTTTACTTGATATAAATCTTAAAATCTATATCATAAGAATGAAGTTAATATTATAGCTAATATAATAGTTAACAAAGTAAACTAAATAATTATATTTATAAATTAAGCTAATGGTATTGAATATGTATATTAATACAAAAATGAACTTTCTATAATACTTTAGTATTACTTTTACTAAAAGGGGTGGTAGAAGTTTTGCAAGGAACGATATGAAAGAACTGATCTCTCTTTTTCCATTTGTAGAGGATACCTTATATGAGCTTGATAAATTAAATAAATCATTAAACAGAACTACCCTTACAGGTAAAATAAATGCGTTAAGTGTGGCATCAACACTTTTTGAGTTTACAGACAACACTGCACAAAGATTTGATGAACTTCAAGATGAACTTGGTGATGCACTTCTTGATGAGAGTTTAAAAAAACATCTAAGTGAATTAAATACTAAAGCACAAATTGTTATTGATATTTTAATTAGAAATCTTTTTGAGAGAACGGCAGATGTTGGATTCTTAGCCACAGATGGGATGATTGTTGATTTTTTAACTTCTGACTTGGTGACAGTTGAAGAGATCGAAGATCGTTTAAGAGAATATGCTGCTAAATATACAGTTTATAATGAAATAGTTATTTTTGATATCAATGGTAAAGCAAAAGCTAATATAGAAAAAACAAACAAGATTCAATCTTCTAGTGACAGTATAATTAGTGAAGCACTTAACAGCGATAGTTATGTAGAAGTATATAGACATAGTGATGTGTTTAGTAATCAAGATAAAACTCTTATATATGCTCAAAAGATTCAAAAATCTGGTCAAAATATTGGTGTTTTATGTCTTTGTTTTAAATTTGATAATGAACTCTCACTTATTATAGGTAATTTAGCTCAAAAAGGTATGCAAATATCACTGCTTGATAGCACAGGAGTTATAGCAACAAGTGATACTAATAATGCTCTAAATGTAGGTTATAAAGACACTGAATATGAGATCACGTCTAAAAAACATCTTTTAGTGACTAAAAAGACAAATGGGTATCAAGGCTTTGTAGGTATAGAGTCATGGTACTCTGCTGTTACTTATACAACTTCAACAAAATCAGATGTTACGCCTGAGAAAGAAGAAGAGTTTAATAGAAGAAAAATAAAAACAAATTTGTTATCAGATAAGCTAAAAGATATCATAGATAAAGCTGATGATTTAGTTGATGATCTTAGTGATGTGATCATAAATGGTGAACTTATAGCATCAAAAAAACGTGTATATGTACTTTCACCTATTTTAGATAGTTTAAGAGTTATATCTACACAGATTTTAAACTCATTTAAAAAATCTATTTTAAATTTAGAACAGTTAGTTGAATCATCCCTTATTAACGATGTTAAAATGGCATCAAGACTTGCTATAGATATAATGGACAGAAACTTATATGAAAGGGCAAATGATTGTAGATGGTGGGCTCTTACACCACTGTTTCAACAGGAATTGTCAAAAGAACAAGCTAATGGCAAAGTACTTAATGAGACTCTTATATATATAAATGAACTATATACCGTATATACAAATTTGTATATATATGATAAAAATGCAACAATTGTGGCAGCTTCACATGACCAAAGTGTTATTGGTAAAAAAGTTACAAAAAGTTATATAGAAAAAATCAATCAAAATAAAAACACTCAAAATTACTATGTTAGTAATTTTGAAGCTTCTGAGTTTTATGAGGATAGAGCTACGTATATTTATAATGCTTCAATAGTGGCACAGAATAAAAACGTAGGTGGAATAGGTATAGTTTTTGACTCAGAATTAGAGTTTGAAGAGATGTTAAAAGACAGCTTTCCCCTAAACAAAGAAGGTTTCTCATTTTTTGTAGACAGTGGATTAAAAATTATATCTTCAACTCATAAAACTTTAAAGCCATTAGATGATCTTCAGATCGACTTAGAGCTTCTTAAAGGTGTAAAAGAACATAGTAAATACCATTACGTAAACTTTGAAGAACAAGAATATATAGTCGGTATAGCGGCCTCTAATGGATATAGAGAGTATAAATCTGAAGATAATTATAAAAATGAGGTATATGCTATTACATTCATAAAAATTTAAATACTTTAAATATAACTTCGCTAAAATAATATATGTAATAATTAAACATTAGGTACTTTATGAAAAACATCAATTTTAAAATTTTAGCTTTAGAGGTTATTCTTGTTTTTATAGGATTATATTTTGTTTTTGCCTATTTTTCGGTAGATAAAAAGATACAAAATCTAAATACAGAATTACTCTATACAGTACAGGTAGCTGACTCATTAAAAGAAAGTTCTGATGACCTTACAAAATTTGCAAGAAGTTATGTTGTAACTAAAAATAATCTATATAAAGAACAGTACGAAAAAGTATTAGATATTAGAGATGGAAAAATAAAAAGACCATATATGTATAACTCTATATATTGGGATATTAGTGAAAGCCTAAGAGAGCTTAGACACCCATCAAAAGAGAAACTTTCTTTTAAAGAGATCGCTAGCAAACTACCGTATGATATTTCTGGATTAGCAAAATCAGAGGAGTACTCAAATAAGCTGGTAAATTTAGAAATTGAAGCTTTTAATGCCGTAGAAGGTAAGTTTAAAGATAAGAATGGTAACTACATAGCAGGTGGTAAACCAGATCAAGATTATGCTATAAAACTTTTGTTTTCAAAAGAATATAAGATTAGTAAAGAAAAGATTATGGATCCTATAGATGAGTTCGTTATCACTACCACAGGGATTTTATATAAGAACAAATTAGACCTACAAAATAAAAAAAACTCTTATATAAGTTTATTGCTATTTATTATGTTTTTATTTATATTAATGAATTATATTTTATATTTTTTATATAAAAAAGATAGAGAAAAAGTAGACTTAATTTTAAAGGAAAAAAATAAAGAACAAGAAAACCTACTTTCACTTTTTGAATATTCAGATTTAGTATTATTTAGATGGAATAATGATGATATATGGAGTATTGACTATGTAAGTGTAAACTCAGAACAACTTTTAGGTTATACAAAAGAGGATTTTTTAACTTCAAAAGTAACATACTCTGAGTGTATACATAAAGATGATCTAGCAGAGGTTTTTAAAGAGGTTGAAGCTGGAAAAGAAAGTGGTGATTTGTTTTTTAAACACAAACCATACAGAGTTGTTACTAAAGACAATAAAATAAAATGGGTTTTAGATAACACGATAATCATAAGAGATGAACAAGGTAAAATAAAATATTTTCAAGGCTATATAATTGATATTACTGAAGAGATATTGACTAGAGAGAAACTTCAAAACAGTAATTTAAGATGGAAATTTGCACTTGAGGGTAGTGGTGATGGAATATGGGACTGGAATCTTGAAACATCGGAAGTTTATTTTTCATCTCAATGGAAAAAAATGCTTGGATTTAAAGATGATGAGATTAAAGGTGTATTAGATGAATGGGAAAGCCGTGTACATCCTGATGATATCGAATATGTAAATAAAAGTATTGAAGATTATATTAGTGGAAAAATAGAACATTATCAAAATGAACATAGGATTTTATGTAAAGACGGAACTTATAAATGGATTTTAGATAGGGGTATAATAGTTCAAAGAGATGAAAACAACAAGCCTATTAGAATGATAGGTACGCATACTGATCTAAGTAAGACAAAAGAATCAGAGCATAAACTTAAAAACTTAACAAACCAACTTATCCAAGCACAACATACTTCAAAACTTGGTAGCTGGACTTATAATATTTTAAATGGCAATTTAGAGTGGTCTGATGAAATATTTAATATATTTAGCTTAGATAGAGATGATTTAGAAGCATCTTATGATGCTTTTTTATCTGTTATTCATCCTAGTGATAGAGATTTTGTAAATGATTCACTTAGTGAATCTTTAAAAAATAAAACTCCATATAGTTTAGAACATAGACTTCTACTAAAAGATGGAACTATTAAGCATGTTAGACAGAGGGGTCATACAGAATATGATGAAGACTCAAAACCTTTAAAAACAGTTGGTACAGTTCAGGATATAACAGAAGAAGTAAACCTAAAAGAACAGATACTACAAGAGAGAAACTTTATATCAACCATTATTGAGAGTGCTAATGCGATAATAGCTGTTATAGACAATAACGGTATTATGAAAAGACTAAATAAATATGGTCAAGACTTTGTTGGATATGAAATAGAAACTATAAGTAAAGAACCTTACTTTTGGGCTAAGTTCTTACCAGAAAATGTGAGAGATAATGTAGCAAACATTGTTAAAAAAGCAAATGATGGAGAGATTGTTAAAGCATATAAAAATAGTTGGGTCTCCAAAACTGGAGAGGTTAGAGTTTTTGAGTGGTCAAATACATTAGTAAAAAAAGATGATGGCTCCATGAACTATATAGCTACTATTGGTATTGATGTAACTGAAAAAGAAAAAGTGGAACAACAAGTTTTAGAGTCAAAACAAAAATTTGAAACACTATTGTCTAATGCATCTGATGCTATTTTTATTATAACATCTGACACTGGTAAACTTATTGAATATAGTTCGAATGTAAAAACACTTTTGGGTTATAGTGATGAAGAGGTTAAAAACTTAACAATAATGGACTGGGATAATGATATCAATTCTATAGAAGATTATCATGAAATAGTCTCAAATGTCGGTTTTGATACTATAACAATAGAAAGGGTTCATGTACGAAAAGATAAAACGACTTATATAGCTTCCATAACAGCAAATAAAGTTGTTATTGATGATAAAGAGTATATATATGCTTCAGTAAGGGATATAACAAAAGAGAGAGAGCAAGAAGAGGAGTTAAAAAGAGCAAAAGAGTTGGCAGATAGTGCAAATAAGGCTAAATCAAACTTTTTAGCAAATATGTCTCATGAGATTAGAACACCTTTAAATGGGATCATAGGTTTAACAGACCTTACTTTAGAAACTGAGTTGAATGATATACAAAAGGATTATTTAAACAAGTCAAAAAAATCTTCTAAAGCACTTTTACATGTTATCAATGACATACTTGATTATTCTAAAATAGAAGCTGGTAAGTTAGATATTGTAAATGGAGAGTTTAGTTTTGAAGAGCTATTAGATAATGTAAATGACCTTTTTGGTTATAAAGCTTATGAAAAAAGACTAAGTTTAAACTTTTTTATGGACAGTACTATTCCTCAAACACTTATTGGAGATTCTTTAAGAATAACACAAATTTTAAATAATCTTGTAGGTAATGCACTAAAGTTTACAAATAAAGGGCATGTTTCTATAAGTGTAAATAAAAAATATACAGATGAAGAAAACAAAAAAGTAGGGATTGAGTTTTGTATAGAAGATTCAGGTGTAGGAATTTCAAAAGAGAATCAAAATAAATTATTTGCTGCGTTTGAACAAGGTGATAGTTCTACTACTAAGAAGTTTGGTGGAACGGGTCTTGGTCTTATGATTACAAAACAACTTTTAGAGTTAATGGATGGTGATATCCAAGTTAAATCAGAGGATGGTAGTGGAACAAAGTTTTGTATTAATTTAGCTTTAGAGTATGTTCAAGGGAAAAGTTTTTACAAAGAAGTTAGTAAGCTTAATAAAAAAACTTTTTTAATAGTTGATGATAGTGAACTAGATAGAGATTATTTAGTTAAAATTTTTAATTCTTGGAATATGAAGGCATTGGATGCCTCTGATGGGGTAGAGGCATTAAAGATTATAGAAGAAGAAAAAATTGATTATTTAATTGTTGATTGGCTTATGCCAAATATGGATGGAGTTGAACTCTTAAAAGAGCTTAAAAATAGAGGGATTTTTAAAGAGTGCATAATTATGATAACGGCACATGATAAACAAGAACTTTATAATAAAGCAGATAAGGAAGGTGTTTTGATAAATAAGGTACTTCAAAAACCATATACTCCATCTTCAATTTATGATCTAATTATAGATAATAAAGATATTTCAGATAGTGTTAAATCTATAAAACAAAAAGAAATTAATTTAGATAAAACGAAAAAAGTTTTAGTTGCTGAAGATAATGAGATAAATCAAATTGTTATACAAGAAATTTTGGCAAATGTTGGTTTGAAAGCTGATATAGCAAAAGATGGATTAGAAGCTTTAAATATGGCAAAAAATAGTAATTATGACATCATATTTATGGATATACAGATGCCAAATATGGACGGCTTTGAAGCAACAAAAAAAATAAGAGAGTTTGACCAAGAAACTCCTATTTTAGCTTTAAGTGCAGCTGTTATGAAAGAGGATAAAGAACTTACTAAAGAAGCTGGTATGAATGGACATTTAGCTAAACCTATAGATAAAGAAGAGCTTTATAAAGTGTTGAACAATTACTTTGGAATTGAGAGTAAAGATGATTCAAGTGATTCAAAAATAGCAGAAATGATCAAAGAGTTAGATATCAAAGGTATTGATCTTAAAAAACATGCACAAAATTATATGATCAAAGATATGCAAAATATATATGTTTTATATGATGCTTTTAAAAATAGATTTAACAATTTTGAAAGTAGAATAAGCAAAATGGAATTTGCTTCAGAAGAGTTTAATAATTATATACATACTTTAAAAGGTGTTAGTGGAAATTTAAATATAAATGGTGTTTTTGAGCTATGTAAAGAGATAGAAAAAGCCGATGATCAAAAAGAAGTATATGAAAAACTGAAAGTTGAATTATCTAGTGTTTTAGAACAAATAAATGATAAGATCTCTTCAAGGCTTGAGGTTAAAGATAAGGCTTTAGATAAAAGTGAAGTTATTAAAGAGATAGATAAGATGATAAGTTCAATTGAAAAAGCTTCTTTTATTTCAAGAACAAATTATAGTGAATTTCTATCTAGTTTAATACCGGTTATAAAAAAAGAACAAGAAGAGCTTTTAGTTGAATACTTTGATATCAAAAATTTTGATGAGTTGTTAAAATTATTGAAAGTAATAAAAGAAGATTTACAATGAATTTAAAAAGAACAATATTAATAGTTGATGATGAAGAGAGTAATGTAGAACTTTTGTTTGAATTGTTATCTGAATCCTATAATATTAAAGTTGCATATAATGGGGAACAGGCTTTAAAGATTTTAAACAGTTCATATAACGATATTAATTTAATTTTACTTGATATTCAAATGCCTGATTTAGATGGTTATGAAGTAGCAAAAATTATAAAAGAAAATCAAAAATTTAGTTCAATTCCTTTTATTTTTCTTACTGCAGATACTAATTCTTATTCAATAGTAAAAGGGTTTAACGTTGGTGCAAAAGATTATCTTATTAAACCTATTAATACAAGTGAATTAAAAGTTAGAGTTGATAATCATATAAATACATATATTTTACAACAAGAACTTATAAAGCAAAAAGAGGAGTTCTTTCAAATATTTAATACGACTAAAGATGGTATAGCTATACTTGATTTGGAAACGAACTTTTTGCTTTTTAATGATGCCTATCTACAAATGACTGGTTTTACGGAAGATGAACTTTTACAAAAAAGTTGTGCTGAATTATCTGCACCTGAAGATGTGCAAAGATCAAAGTCAGTACTTGAAGAGGTTGTAGAAAAAGGATTTATTGAGAACTTTGAAAAAACATGTATAGTAAAAAATGGAAAAAGATTAAAAGTCAATATGGCTCTTTCTCTGATGTCTGATAAAAAAAGAGTTTTGTTAGCTGCAAAAGATGTAACTGTAGCAAAAGAGAGAGAAAAGCAGATAAAAGAGTATATAAAACTTATAGATAAAAATATTATCACATCATCAACAGATATACATGGAAATATAACTTATGTGTCTGAAGCTTTTAGTCATATAAGCGGTTATTCAAAAGAAGAATTAATTGGTAAAAACCATAGAGTTATAAAACACCCAGATATGCCAGCAAGTCTTTATGAAGATATGTGGAATATTTTAACAAGTGATAAAACATGGGAAGGTGAAATAAAAAACCTAAAAAAAGATAATACTTTTTATTGGGTTAAGGCATCTATTTCACCAATATTTGATGATACTGGAGCAAAAAAAGGATATACAGCTATAAGGCAAGATATAACAGATAGAAAAAAAATAGAGCTTATATCTATAACTGATGGTTTAACAAATATTTTTAATAGACGACACTTTAATGAGATGTTGCCAAAAGCTGTAAATAGTGCAAAAAGACAAGATGAACTTATAGCATTTTTAATTATGGACATAGATCACTTTAAACAGTATAACGATACATACGGACACCAAATGGGTGATGATGTATTAGTTAAGGTAGCCAAGTGTATTAAAGATTCACTTCTTCGATCAGATGACCTTTGTTTTAGATTAGGCGGTGAAGAGTTTGGAGTTATTTATAGGGCAGAAACTAAAAATAAAGCAATTAGTTTTGCAGATAGCATACGACAAAATATAGAAGATCTTAATATTGAGCATTCTAAAAATACAGTAAGCCCTTATGTGACTATGTCAATGGGATTAGTATGTAGAAATGCAAATGATGTAGTAAGTGAAGATGAACTTTATAAAGAGTCTGACGATCTTTTATACAAAGCTAAGGAGTCTGGTAGAAACAGAGTGGTCGCTAATAACTAGCAACACTCAAGTTCACAACGGTCCATTAAGTTAACACCTTTGTCAAAATCATACTCTTCAAATAGATCAAATATATAAAATACATTTGCACAAACATGATATAAAGTGTCTTTACTATCACCTTCTTTAGCAAAAATTTCATGGTAATTTTCTGGAATCTTATCCATAAATTTTTCCCAAAAAAGATTTTTTGAGTCAGGCTCTTTTTCAAAAAGCTCATTCATAGCATCAAGAACTAAGGAAGTGTTTTTGTAACAGTCTATATTTTTAAACGATGTGTATCTTTCTTCAATACTTTTATCTCTATCAAACACAGTAACCCTTTTTGTCAATATATATGCAATTTTAGTTCCTCTATAATGTAAAAATTATAAATAATACTTTTAATGTGTATAATAAGCTTAACTAAATAATTTAAATAGGAATTACTATAAATGAAAATTCGAGTCTATTATGAAGACACTGATACAGGTGGGATAGTTTATCATTCAAACTACTTAAACTTTTGTGAGCGTGCAAGAAGTGAAGTTTTTTTTAGTCGGGGGATCACTCCAGAGCTTGAGAGTGGGCATTTTGTAGCTAGAAAAATTATAGCCGACTATTATAGACCAGCTAAACTTGGAGATATGTTAGATATAAAAACAGAACTATTAGATATGAAAAATGCCTCTTTTGTACTAAAGCAAACTATATTTAAAGAGGAGTCTAAACTTTTTGAGCTTGTAATCACGTTAGCTTATATTGATTTTAACGGACGTGCTCAAAAGTTAAAAGATGTAAAAGACTTTATACTAGAATTATTCTAGAACAGAAAAGTATTTTATAAACCTTGTTTTAGATGGTTGTATAAGTTCTATAGGGTATTGTATTTGATTTTCTACCATATCAAACTTATACTGTCTATCTTGCTGTGTTATCATACTAAAAAAGAAGTCCATTCCAACAGTCGTAGTGTAGTTGATCCAGTCATACATTATGTCATTTCCAAGTAGTGCATTTGTTTCTATAAAAATAGAATTATTTTGAGTTATAGAGTTTGCTATTATCATGTTTTGCCTGTCCGCATATTGTGTAAGTGATAAGATAAGAGGATCGTAGTTTATCTGTGTTGATAAGACATTTGTTGCGTTTGTATCATACATAGTTAGTTGAGATATGATCATAGAGCTTTTAACAATAGGTGTATTTACAACAAATGAACCCTCTATAATCTCTTCATTCTCAAATAGCTGTGATTCTAAGTTTGTTGTACGTTTTGGGATTAAAAATTTTACTATACTTGTGTTTGAATCTGTTGAATTATTATCAGACATATACTTTTCTTCTTGATACTCAGCAAGTCTTTGACCAGTTGATGATTTGTCATAAAATAGAACTAGTGGTGACACAGCTTCTTTTAAAAGTAGATCGCTTTGCGCTTTATAGTCAATAGCACCAAAGTAAACATTTTCTAAAGTTAAATTTACATCTTTTTTATTAATTGTAGGAAAGTATATGTTTTGAGATGGTCTTAAAGATATAAGAGTATTCGCACCTTTTTTTGTAAATGGAGCTATAATATACTTAAAACCATCATCTTTAATTTTCCCAATAGCATCTTTTATATCATCTGTATCTTCCGTTTTTATATTATATGTTTTTAGGTTAAAGTTGTTGTTTCTTGTAAGTAGGTAAGCAAATGAGGCATTTGTTGTCGAAGCAGCATACCTACCTATCTTTTTATATGGTAGCAATAGTGCTATTTTTAACTTTTTGTCTATTTGTGCTCCAAGGTTTAAGATCGATATACTAATCATTCTTATTTCATCTAGTTCAGGATTTTTTAGTTGTTTTTTTGCATGTGCTAGAAAAGAAAGAACCATATCATTGTCAATATATCCCTGCAAACACTCCTCATTACAAGGGTATGGGTCTAAATTTTGTATATATGTCTTTGGTAACGGTATATTAGATATTAAATAACTTTGTGCATTTAATAATATAGAAAAAAATGTCATAGTTAAAAAAATTATTTTCATTAAAGTACTCTTTGTAAAATTTTATGCATTATAGCGATCTTTAACTTATAACGAATTATAAGCAGTTTTTGATAGTTATAAGATCATTATAAGTTGTTTTTTTATTATCTGGATTTCTAAGTAAAAAACTTGGGTGGTATATAGGTATTAACTTCGCACCATTATATTCTATGACATGCCCTCTAACACTCTCAAAACCATCTTCAACGTTCATAAGTTTATTGTAAGAGTCTTCTCCAAGTGTTACAATAACTTTTGGTTTAATAAACTCTATCTGTGAAAAAAGATAGTTTTTGCATGACTCCCATTCTGAGCTTGATGGTTTATTTGAATTTAATGGTTTGCATTTGATCTCATGAGTATAAAACACATCTTCAGTACTAAGATTTAGTACATTTTCGATCATTTTTTGTAGTATCTCCCCACTTCTTCCTGTGTAGTATGAGTTTTGCTTATCATCGTTTAAAGAAACACTGTAGTCTATAAACATTAAGTTGGCATCTTTATTTCCATATCCACCCATACTTTGTGATCTAGATTTACTAAGATCACAAAGATGGCATAAAGATATGTTTTGATATAGTTGCGCTATATCTGATGGTTTTTCATTTGTGGAGTTTTCATTAATGCTAAATGGATCTATATACTCAAAGCCTAAAGCTTTTAAACGGTAAAGATTTTCTAAAAGTGCTAAGTTTTGATAAGAATCCAAATGTTACCTTTTATTTTTTAGTTGCAAGTGTACCATAAACACAAACTTGATTTTTACCATCTTCTTTCGCTTTATATAAAGCTTTATCTGCTCTGTTTAATGATTCGTCAATATCTTTATCCTCATATAAAATATTGTCGACACCTAGACTTACAGTAAAGTTTTCTTTTTCAACTAACTTTCTGAGTTTTGATGCTATTTTAGTAGAGCCTTCAGCATCTGTATGTGGAAGTAGAATTACAAACTCTTCACCACCAAACCTTGCTATTATATCGCTCTCTCTTGTATTTAAAGTTAGAATGTTTGATAATTTTTTTATAACTTCATCTCCAACTGCATGACCATAGTTATCATTGATCTGTTTAAAGTTATCAATATCGATCATTATAATACCTACGTCTGTTTTTTCTCTTTTTGCTATATTTAACAGGTTGGAAGCTACATCGTAAATATATCTTCTATTATAAAGGTTTGTTAGGGGGTCTCTGTTTGCTTGTTCAACTAGTTTATGTTGGAGTAATTTTAACTCTTTATTTGTAAGAGATAGTCTTCTATAAAAATATAACCCTATGGATGCTAGTATAAATACTGTAACAAGTATTTTAATTACTAGATCATAGTCTGTACCTTTTTCATATTTTATAGCTATAAATTTATTTAAAATATTTTGATGTTCATTATCAGAAATACTATTAATAGCCTTTTGAAAAATACCTAGTAAAAGTGGCTCGTCATTTCTTGTGCCAATTCCAAGTTCCCATTTTTCATCAAATTTACCAGTAATTTTCAACTCTCCTATATAGTCATGTTGAAAAACATAACCAATACTAGCTATGGTCCCAATAAAACCAAAAAGCTCACCATTTGCTACTTTTTGTAAACCATCGTTGATGTTTTTTACATCAAAAACATTTATGTTAGGATATTTTCTTCGAATTATTTCATTAAATGCATAGTCTTTTACAATACCTATGTTTTTATTTTCTATATGTTTCATGTCGCTTATAAATGGTACATCCATCTGTGTTGCAAGAACTAATGGTATGCTTAAATATGGAGATGTAAAGTCCATGTATTTTTTACGTTCTGGCGTTTCCATAGCTAAAGAATATATATCACATTTTCTAGCTTTAGCTAGTTGAACTGTTTCTGCCCAAGTATTTGATTTGATAACTTTTATAGGTATTTTAACCATTTTTCGTAGTAGATCAAAGTATTCTGCAGTCATACCAACATGTTTTCCATTGTAGTTAAACTTTTCAAAAGGCATCCAGTTTGGATCAATACACATTTTGATAATTTTTTTGTTTTTTAGATAAGCGTATTCATCTTCACTTAGTGAGATTTTTTTATTTTCTATTTCTGAAAACCATTTTTTTTGTAGTTTTAGTTTTTCGTCAGTGCTTAACAGTGAATATGCTTTGTCAAGTATACTAATTAGTTCAGGATTGTTTTTATGTGTAACAAAGTAATAGTCTATTTTTTTTAATTCACCAATATCAATATATCCACCATGCTTAATATTTGTAATAAAGTGTTTAGCCATAAAATGCTTAGCTGTTAAAATATTATCAATTGCTATATCTACTTTTCCTAGTGAGAGAGCTTCTAAAATTTTTAAGCTATTTGGAAACTCTATGAACTTTGCTTTTGGATACATCTTCTTTATAGCTTCTGTAGAACTCCAACCTTTACCAACTGCAATTTTTTTACCATCAAATTTTTGAACTTCTATAGTATTTGTAGAATCATCTCTTACTAAATATGAAATACTTTGACTCATATATGGTTTAGAAAATAGATATTTTTTATCTCTTGCTTTAGTCCATGACATAACATGCATAAGATCTATTTGTTTATTATCAAACTTTTCTAGTAGCTCTACCCATGTGTCTGCTTGTATAAATTCTACTTTTAATCCTGCTTTTTTTGATATTTCTTTTATAATATTTACAGAATAACCTTTTGCTTTTTTATCTTTATAATAGTCAAAAGGAGCCCAGTCTAGTTCATTACTGACCTTTATAACAGGATGTTGCTCAATCCACTTTTTCTCTTTTTGAGTTAGTCTTAGTTGATCTGAAAATATAGAAATGTTGAATATAAAAATATAAATAATAAAAATAAAAATGTTTTTCATGAGTATATAAATTTCCCTTTTACTAAGTTTATTATAACATTTTAAAAAAAAAGGTAAGTTTATCTTTTTTTGTTTAATTATATGAGTAACTAAAAACTTTTGTAACAGTTAAATCTTTAGAATCAAAATCTATTCTATAGCATTCTGATAAGTTAGTATGTTGAGATACTGTTTTAATATATGCAGATTTTCCTTCTCCAATCCATGCTTCATCAAATTGTAATTGATAAGTAAAATTATCAGTATAACTAAGAGTAGAAGCTGATTTTTCTACTCCTAAGTTAGGATAATATAGAGTTACATTGTCGTATTTTGAAGCTACACTTATGCCATTTCCATATTTATCGATCTTTATCTCATTGGTTTCATTAGTATCGGTTAAATTGTTATTATAAATACTTTCTTTACATGCATCTATGTCATACTGTGCATCTGTTTGATCAAAATCACTTGCTATTATGGTATCTATACTGATATCTAAATTAACAGAGTTGATATTACTATATATGACATCTGAAATTTCATTTTCAAATATTTTTTGCACATTTGCAAGTGTATAGACTTTTATATCTGGACTATTTTTTAAGTTGTTTATGACTACACCTATCTCTTCATAAACTTTATAGTAAGCATCTGTATATACTACTATCCCATAGGTTGTCATAATAGAGTTTAAAACTTTTTCAGCCAATAGGTTATTGTATCCTTGGTTTATTCCTGATAATAAAGCTTTTTTTATATTTGTTCTTAACAATACAAGATCACTAATTTTACTTGCAAACAAATTCTCAACACTTTTTTTTATTTGTTCTATATATAAGGAGTTTAAAAACAGTTCTTTATCATCTGTTGGATCACTAAGTAGTTTTTCATAAGTTGTATTGAATTTTAAAGATACGCTCTGTTGTGAATCTAAAAGACTAGTATTGTTTTTTAGGAAATCAGTACTTACTAAATCACTCATAGGAGAGACGACTACTTGATCTTCTTCATTTAAATCATTTGTTGATATAATTTTGTTAAGGGAACCTTCTCTACTTTTATTAGTAAAAGTATCTACTCCACCTGTAGCTATTATCTGAATATATGAGTCTTTTTCTAGTTCAATTCCTTCAAAACTATAAACTCCATTTTTATCTGTATAAGTTTTATAATCATATTCTGTACATATACCATTAAGGTCTTCATCTATACATACTAGTGCATCTTCAATATATCCATCAACTACAACACCACTAAAGGATATACCTGCTTTTGTTTCACCATTGGGTTGGTTGTTATCCTCAGAAATTCCATTGTTGTTATCATATGTATTTTGAGAATGTATATCTATATTTAGATCAAATGGTACAAGAGTATCTGAAGATATAGCATTGTTTATTATTTCATAGGCCATTTCAGCTTTGTTTTCTATAGCTTCTTGATATTCTTCAAATCTTGGATTATAGCTTACAAAAGTGTTGTTGAAGTTATCTAAATCTAGTCTAATTTTTGTCAATTGTTCTGTAATGAAACTTTTCTCATTATCCATAAAGGTAAAATTAGTATTTACAAAACTTAAGTCTTGCATATTTTTTTCAAGATTTTCAAACGTACTTTGAGTTTTAAAATAACCATTGTTCTCAGATATAGAATTCAACATTGATAACTTTATTTTATCTTCAATAGATAATTTTTCAGAAAATGTTGTCTGTGTTTCTATCTTCTTATTTATAAGAACACGGAAAATACTTTTTATTTGTTGTACCTCTTGAGACTTTATGAATACTCCACCATATTCATATGGATTTTTATATAACAACTCTTTTTGTATTCCAAAAGCGATGGATATTTTATCTTGTGATCTATCTAATTCTAAATTACTATTTGATTCTTGATTAAAAAAGTCTGTAGCTATTAAATCGGTTAAAGGAGTGATATACACTGATGTGTTATCTTCGACAATAGTAACAAATCTTAATTTAGATTCAAAAGGTTTTCCAGTCGCTGTATCTATTCCACCATATGCAACATATGATAAAGTAATACCATAGTTTTTTATATGACCAATACCAAAATCAAATTTACCATCACTATCAGTAGATACAATGGTTTCTTCAATATTACATTCACCATCCATAGGATTGTTATCTAGGCATACTTTAGCACCCTTGATTAAACCGTCTATAACAACCCCACTTAGTGAAATTTGTAACAACCCATTACTGTTATTTGAATCTTCTGTTGAACTATTAGAGTCTAAAACCGTTGATATACTTGAAGAACACCCAAAAAATATTAATAAGCTCATTAAAAGTGATATTGAAATTTTTATGAGTTTATTAATATTTGTCTTTTTATATATTTTCAAAGCTTAGTACCTCTATGTCAAAAAAACTAAGCTATTTTTACATAATGTTGTTAGAGAGGTGTTAGAAAATTAAACAATTAACAATATGTTATATATTGGTTTTTATTTAAAAAGGGCTAAAGGAAAAATGGGTGCTTAATTCATTTTTTTTCTTAGAGTATAGTAAAAAAATCATCAACTATTTTTTACTTGTTGAACCGAAAAGATTTATATTAAACTAACTTATAACTAATAGTTTATCTCATTTAATTGTTAAATGGATGGAATATAAAAATTTAATTTTCAAGTGTCAGTTTATGGTGTTTCAAAGTTACTTTCTGCATAAAAGAATTGTTACATTTAAAAAGAAAAGATAGTTTAATATAGATTAAATATTTGTTGGAATAAAATTAATGTATGGGAAGGCTTTATAAAAAGTATTAGTTTGCTTAATATCTTCTTCCTAAAATTATATAGATGCGAATGCATCTCACTTAAAGGGGTTATTATGAGTTTGTTGTTGAAAAAATATTTTGTTATTTTGTTGACTGTTTTTTTAGTTGGTTGTGGTAGTTCTGATGATAGTTCTAATTCGAATGTGAAACAGATAAGTGTTACACATTTAGGAGGTGTTGATTTCTCTGAACATAGTAGTACAGCTGACTGGGAAGAACAAGATGGTTATACTACGAGTTGGTCACCTACAGCATATATAAGTGGAGAAGAATATGGTAGCGGACTATGGTATAGCAATAACGTATATGATGATACATATACATATATTTATATCCAATCTTTAGGAGAAGTAGATCTGGATAGTGTGAAATCTGTTGATACTACAGCATGGCATCCATATGGTACTGGACTGCAGTCTCTTCAATTAAATCATGTTTATGTAGTAAAAGCTAGGGATGGTTATGCTAAGTTTAAAGTTACATCATTGACACTTGAAGATGATCAGGATTGGAGTTTTACAGCAGATTATGTTTATAGTGAAACGACAAGTTTCTAAATGTAAATGTTACAAAAGAAAACTTTTTCTCTTTTGTAACATTCTGAATAGTCAGTAACTATTCAGCTACTTCTACTTCAACAGGAGTACCTTCCCAAATACCGTGTTTAGTACAGTAACCATGAGCTACAAGTTTAAGTTTTTTACCAGTTGGAATGATTGTAAAAGTTGTTGTGTTATGAGCTTTAACATTTCCTAGAGTACCTGGAACATATGAAGCTTGTGCAAGTTTAGTTTCACCGTTGAAAAGTGACACTGACTCTATGTAGTGATCAAAATCATCTGGGTGTGTATATTCGTTACCCATTTTTACAGTTACTTCAAAAGGTTCACCAGCTTTTGCAGTCTCTGCACAGTGGATAAATGGAGAGTGACGATCTATAAGGTCTTTTTTTGCTTCTCTTTCTACTTGGTCTATGTCTACGTATTTGTTAATCTTTGGCATGTTTAATTCCTTTAAATTTTAATTTCAACCATATTGTATCTTGTAATTCATTTTATAAAGTTAAATAAGAGTTTATTTGTCTTATTTAAGTTAAAATTCAACTAAATTATTTCTGCTCCACAAAATACTCTTTTGTTTCCTTTGTCTATTGCATAAATTACTTTGTAGTTATGATCAAGCTTTTTATTGTAGCTACTATCATCTAATCCAGAGTCTAGTTCTACACTTAAAGTTCTGTTTTTTATGTCACAATCTTTTATATCTACATTTGAGAAATAAAATGCAATACCTGAGTTACTAGAGTCAAAAATATATCCCTGCTTTTTTAGACCATTGTCTATATGAAAAATTGCATTTAGTGGAGGTGATATGATTGTTCTGTTACTTACTCTATTGTTTAGTACAGATTGAAAACCATCACTTAGTTCTTTTAACTTTGAACTCTCATCCATGATCTCATCAATAGTGTCATTCAATACCTTAGATGTTTTCATTGAGTGAGAAGAGAACTCTTTTATGTTATTTAAACTGTTTTCTACAGATTTTAATTGTGTAGTTTGTGTATCAAATTTTTCCTCAAAATTATTTATAGAACTTACAGTCATGCTAAGTGTGTCTTCGATCGATGTAAAATTATTTTCAAGTTGTTCAGACTTTTCTCTCAGTTCTCCAAAAATATCTTTAGTAGCTTCTGTATCACTTGTGACTTCGCTTATACTTTGTTCAATACTAGATATAACACCTTTGATCTCAGTAGCGCTCTTTTGAGATTTTTCTGCTAGTTGTCTTACTTCATCAGCCACTACTGCAAATCCACGCCCATGTTCACCTGCTCGTGCAGCTTCTATTGCTGCATTTAGTGCGAGCAGGTTTGTTTGTTCTGCTATATCAGATATCGCAGATATAGCATTTGATACTTCTTCTGAAAGGCTTCTAAGTCCCTCAACAGAGTTTACAGTTTTTTCAATAGAATTATAAACTTTGTCTGTACTCTCCATATTTGAATTAAGTACATCCTTACCATTATTTACACTTTGAATAGATTTTTGAGAATCGTTTTTTAGTACATTCATTTGATTCAGTAAGTCTTGGTTGACCTTAGATACACTATTTATAGAAACAAGTGAGTCATCTACAGCACTATCTTGTTCTATTATTTTTGTAGAATTTTCTTCAACTTTTACAGTAGCAAATGAAGCATTAAAAGTGATCTCCTTAGACTTTTGTACAACATTATGGATCACGGGTTGGAGTGCTTTTGCAGTTTTGTCTAGGTGTCTTATGATCCTGTCTATTTCATTTTTAGTGGAGCCTTGTTTAGTTGTTTCACCTTTTAGTTCATCTTCTAAAACAAAATTTCCTTTCTCAATTTTAAAAATTATACTTAATATTTTTGCAACTCTTTTTGAGATCTCATAATGAAAAAATAGTTGGACGGCAAGTAAAACCAAAAATATATTTAAAAACCAGTTAAAAAGTAGAGTATATAAGTTAAAGTCAAGTGCTTCATTGTAGTCAACCATATCTATCTTTACATTTTCTATGGCAATTACATCATTTGTTTTCCATGTTGGATGGCACATTTTACATCTGTCTTCTGCAATGATTGGTCTTGCAAGCATATAAAACTCTTTATTCCCATCTTTTACTATTTTTTCTTTTTGTTTTATATCTTTGTTGTTTTTAAAGTGGTCAATCATTGTTTCTTCATAATCCAAAGCTTTATTTTTAGGGATCATAGGATTTTTAGATGCTTGCTTAAAAAAAACTTTTCCTTCAGAAACTCCTGTAAATTTTTCAAAGACTTCATTCTGTATAACTTGTGGTATTTCAGGAGATTCTCCACTGAAAAATTTCTCATTTCTACTGTTTAAAAGGACACCTGCAAAATTTAGTATAGATTCAGCTTGAGATTGGAGGTTCTGTTCAAGTGTCTCTTTATTATGGTTGTAAAGTTTTAAATAAGCGGCTGTCGTAATTGTTACGATTGTTAAAAAAATAATTATAGAAAAGGCTGTACTGATCTTAAATTTTCTGAGTTGTTTTAGCATGTTTTTGCTCTTTAGTGTTAATGTTTTATTTAGTTGTTATACTACATAATAATTACTTGTAATATCATTAATATCTATAAGTACAGCATTTTTTAACCATAAGTGAGTTAAAATTCGCCATATTTAATTTGTAAAGAGATATGTATGTTAAAACCACTTTTGATAGAGGTGGGAGTTGAAGAGCTTCCAGCCGTTCCACTTTTAAAAAAACTAAAAGAAATAGAGAAAAAATATGTAGATATTTTAGAAGAATATTCGCTTTTATGTGAGTTTGAATTTTATTACACACCTAGACGTTTAGTACTTTGGCATCCAGAGTTTAAAACATCTCAAGATGATTCTGTAGAAGAGTTCTTTGGGGCACCAGTGGCAGTAGCATTTAAAGATGGTGAACCAACACCTGCAGCACTTGGTTTTGCTAAAAAATGTGGTGTAAGTTTGGATGAGTTAGGGCGTGGTGAGAAAAATGGCAAAGAGGTTCTTTACTACAAAAAAGATGTCAAAGGTAAACCCGCAGAGGAACTTTTAAACGACATAGTAAATAAGTGGATCACATCTTTAGACTTTGGTAAATCTATGAGATGGGCTAGTAATAAAGAGAGCTTTATCCGTCCGATCAGATGGTTAAACATTATGTTCGGAGATGAAAAAGTAGATGCAGAACTTTTTGGCGTTAAGTCTAAAAAACATACATATGTTCATCGTATAAGTAATTTTGATTCACTTGAAGTTGATGGCATAAAAGACTATTTCAATACACTAAAAGAGGGTGGTGTGACTCTTTACCAAGATCAAAGGCGTACAGATATACAAGAGTCTTTCTCAAAACTTGAAAGCGAAAATGGGATAAAAATAGAAGTAGATGAAGATCTGCTTGATGAAGTTATAGCGATCACTGAAAATCCAACACCGCTTTTGGGTACGTTTGATGAGAAGTTTTTAACTTTACCACCGGAGGTGATCATAACATCTATGAAAGAACACCAACGCTACTTTCCAGTTTTTAAAGATGGAAAACTGATCAACAAGTTTTGTGTTGTCTCAAATGCGTTAACTAATGACTTCTCAGATGTGATCGAGGGAAACGAAAGAGTTCTCCGCCCACGCCTTGCTGATGGACTTTTCTTCTGGGAAAATGATCTTAAAAATGGTCTTAGTACAGATGGACTTGAAAAAGCTGCATTTTTCAAAGGTTTAGGTTCTGTAAAAGACAAAATAGAGCGTGAAACTAAGATAGCTAACAAACTATATGAAC
>Ga0193961_1000226_pt1 | contig 22792 bp, 26 predicted proteins | sample FB_4_MG_FD_140371 | JGI IMG/M metagenome (GOLD analysis project Ga0193961, IMG submission 140371) | Microbial mat bacterial communities from the Broadkill River, Lewes, Delaware, United States - FB_4_MG | ecosystem: Environmental > Aquatic > Freshwater > River > Microbial mats | place: USA...
CAAATTAATAAAAATGTTGATTCTTGTATGAAATGTGAAAAACTACTTGATTGTGAAGTCAGAGATAAATATATTAAAATAGTATACGAAAGTATGAATAAAGGAAGTGGTGGTGGATTTGAATTCTAATATTTTACCTAGTCCATGTTTTGTTTGTGAAGAGGAAAAACTAGAAAAAAATCTTCTACTTTTAGACTCTATCCAAAAAAAAGCCAATGTAACAATACTACTAGCGCTTAAAGGTTTTGCTATGTACTCTACTTTTGATATTTGTAAAAAATATCTTAAAGGTTGTTGTGCAAGTGGTTTAAATGAAGCACTTTTAGCAAAAGAAGAGTTTGGTGGGGAAGTACATACCTATTCTCCTGCTTTTAAACCAGATGAATTTGAAGATATCACACAGATTTCAAATCATATTGTTTTTAATTCTTTTTCTCAACTAGAACTCTATAAAAATAAAATAAAATCTAATAATAGCGTAGGCCTTCGGATCAATCCAGAATGTTCAACTGTTGATGTTGATTTGTATAATCCTTGTGGACTCAATAGCAGATTAGGTATTATCAAAAATGAATTTAAAGATGAACTACCTTCTATTGTGGAAGGATTTCATTTTCATGCCTTGTGTGAACAAAATGTAGATGCATTACAATTAGTTTTAAATAAATTTGAGAAAAATTTTAAACATTTTTTTAAAAATTTAAAATGGATAAATTTTGGGGGAGGACATCATATTACAAGAAAAGATTATGATGTAGATGGATTAATTTCTCTTTTAAAAGAATTCAAATCTAAATATCCTCATTTAAAAATATATCTTGAACCGGGTGAAGCAATAGGTTGGCAAACAGGTTACTTAGAAGCAACAGTGCTCGATATAGTTACTAATGGCATGGATATAGCTATTTTAGATACAAGTGCAGAATGTCATATGCCTGATACCTTAGCTATGCCTTATAAAGCAGATATACAAGATGCCGATGAACCATTTATAAAAAAATACACTTATAAACTTACAGGTAACACCTGTTTGGCAGGTGATGTTATTGGTGATTATTCTTTTGACAAAAAACTAACAGCAGGTGATAAAATTATTTTAGAAGATATGATCCACTACACTATGGTAAAAACAACTACTTTTAACGGAATCAATCTCCCTTCTATAGTAATAAAGAAAAAAAATGGAGACTATGTAACAGTTCGTAACTATGACTATCAGAGTTACAAAGATAGACTGTCATAAATTTATGGATTTCTTCTTAAATCCATAAAAACTTGAATTAATTATAGATTTAATATGTTATAATTAAGAAAAATACAAGTAGGACGCTTAATGAATGATATATTATTAAAGAAAATCGATTCTTTACCCCCTTTACCTAAAACTATAATAGACTTAGAAGAGTTCAAAAAATCTTCAAATAAAGACCTTGATGTTTTACTTCAAATACTTGAACAAGATCCTTTAATTATTGCTACTTTACTTAAAGTTTCTAACTCTGCAATGTTTGGTTTTAATAATAAAGTTGAAAACCCAGGGCGAGCGATACATCTTTTAGGTGTTAATTTTACTTTATCAATTGCTTTTGGTAGCGCAATCAAAAATGCTTTTGATACAGATTTAAAAGCATACAATATGACAGCAGATGGATTTATGAGATTATCAAATATGTCTTCTAATTTATTAAAAGAATGGATTGGTAAAACTGATAATGCTTTAAAAGAAGAATTATTATTACCTGCATTTTTATGTGAAACAGGAAGATTTGTATTAGCAGGTGTAGCAACTGAAAAAGGAACTGCTGCTGACTTCTATGGTAAAATCAAACAAAATCCATTAGAAATATCTGATATAGAAAAAGAATATTTTGGAGCTTGTTCTACTCAAGTAACTTCTTCAATCTTCAAACACTGGAATTTAAGTGATAGTTTAGTTGAAACAATTGCCTATGTAAATGATATAGATAATTGTTCTGATAAATATAAAAAAGAAGCTCAAATCTTAAATGTAGTAAGTACTATTTGTAATGTGATAGATCCATTAGCAGATGAATTTGTAGAAGCAGGTATCGCTAAAGCAAAAAGCTTTGGACTAGAAACTAGATTTCTTGAAAAAGCAGTTGAAAAACTTCAAGATAGAATGCTAGAAGAATAAAAAGATCAGAAGATATTTTCTTCTAATCTTTTTTAATTGCTTCAATTGCTAATGATAAATTATTAGTAATTTCGTCTTGAGTCATTTTCCCTTCAATAGTTCCGCTTTTAACTTTACCAATATAAATTCTATTTATCACACCATCACTATTGACTTTATAAATAAAATACTTTACCGCATCAGAAGTAGGAACAGTCAAAAAATTTCTTATAGCACCATCTCTATCATAAATCCAAGGGATATGTTTTTCACCTTTTAAGTTTGTATTTTTAGTATGAGCTTGCCATCTTTTTATAAACCAAGGTGCATCAGATACATTAGATACTATAACAAACTTTCCAACAGGTAAATTTAACATTTTTTCTAAATCATCTGCTAAAACTATCGACTCATGATTTCCAACATAAATAATTGTATCTTTTTTAATAATGCTTGCAGCATTAAACTCTTGGTTTTCGTACCCTATTAACTCAACAGTTTTAGGTAAATCAACTAAGTTAATCTCTTTTTTTTCTATTTTCACAGGTGCATCTACGGTTAAAAATGTCAATCCCACTAGTATTACAACACTTATTATAATTAACTTTACTGTTGGCCATATTTTCATCTATTTAATCCTTTTAACTTCTCTTTGAAATAATCTATCTATTAAAATACTAGACTCTAACTCTTTATTTTCTATAATATTCTCAACTAACTGCTTTGCTAAATAAGGAGCCAATACAAAACCTCTACCCCCAACACCAGTTAGTAGATATGCATTTTTAAATCGTGTGTATCTTTTACTTTCAACATTTGTTCCATTCACTAAATATGGAAAATTTTTTAATGTTTTTTTACTATCTATAATATCTCCAACAACAGGAAAATAATCATTACTACAAGCTCTTGCTCCTACATAATGATTAAGAACTTTCACATCCTCTAATTTTTTTATATCATTTGCTTTTGTAAGTAACTCTAATGTATTCGATTCTATATCTACAATTTCACCTATATCTCGATGATGAGTTGCACCAATAGATACAATATATTTATTATCATCTAGTGCAATTCCTTGTGATATGGAACATGCTTTATGATAATTATGTAAAAATACGCTACTAGTATGGATATCTATTCTTTGTCCCCATACGGCTCGTATTTTTAAATAAAATTGGTCTATTAAATGAACATCACTACCTGTAGTAAAGATTATATTTTTTGCCTCTATTTCATCATTCAAAACCCATAAATCATTTTGATTTTCTATCTTTGTTACTTCATAATTAAAACTTGTATTAATACTATTTTGACATGCTGAAATCATCGCTTTACACATGTTAAAACTATCTACTACACTTCCTATTTTAAAAAAATACCCTTGATCTTCTTTATCATATTTAAAATCCATAAAAGGGATATAAGTTTTAAACTTTATCTCATCTTCTTCATTTTGTGGGATTCTTGTTGTACCACAGTTATTAAAATATTTTGGAAAGTTTTTTTGATAAAATGTAGTTGAATATTTTAGAGATTTAGTTACTAAATCTTTAAAGGGGTTTGCCTTCCCTAACAAAGGAGATAAAAAAGCTCCTGCAGCTCCAGATGCTCCAGATGCTACATCAGTATTTTTATCTATTAAAAGAATATTATTACTGTGTTTTGATAATTCATAAGCAACGCTACATCCTGATATGCCAGCACCAATTATGACATAATCATAATTTAACATTCGGATGCTTTTACTTTTCCTATCTCATATTTTGAACCAAAATATAATGGTGTTTTTTTAGAAATGTCGCCATCAAGTTTTAAATCAGAGATATTATTGTTACCATCAATAGCTTCGCCTCCTGCCAACTCAATAATATATGCTATTGGATAAGCTTCAAAAACTAAATCTCTTTTCCCTTCTGGATCTTTTAATGTTTTTGGAGACGAGTACAAACCTCCTCTTTTAAATAATATTTGATGCATATCTAAAGATAATGAGTTGCTTAATCTTAATCTATAACCTTCATCAAATAATCCCTGCACTAATTTTTTATGATTTTCACTAAATGTAGTAACATCACCATCCGTTGAGTTAATCTTTCCTTTATTTTCTAATTGAAAAGGTTTTACATCAATAAACTCTTTACCATCAAAAGCATAAAACTCTACACCTAAGTCGTTTGTCGCATATACAAGCTGAAAAGTTGGACCATAAGTTACATAACAAGAAGCCACTAAACTATGCCCTTCTATATGATCGTCGTATACTCCAAAAATACTTCCAACCGAAAAACCTAAATCTAATAAATCAATATTATCAATAGCTATAAAACTAACTACATATCTACCATCTTCATTTAAAACTTCTGTTTTTTTATCATCTTGTGTAACTATCGATTTTACATCTTTAACTAATTTAAACTCAGCTTTTGCCATCTGATCACAGTATTGTTGTACATTGATATTCGTTTGATTTAAATCACCATCAACAACAAATTCGTCATAGTTTGTAAATACTTTGTTTTCTATAATCTTTGATATATTTGTAATTGCATTAAATACATTATTCATTTATAATTCCTTGTTTAATATTCTATTATATTTATATATTAATTAAGTCCTTATTTTATCTAAATATTCATAATCTTATGCTGATAATTATACCGTCATCATAGCCCAGTTTTTATCGTCTTTTAAAGCTTCTGTTAAAAGTAATCCTGTATGGTTACACACTATTCCCATATTTTCAAGTTCATCTACTACTGCATACTCTTCTGCGCATACAATACATGAACTAAATTCTACTCCATCTTTTTGCATCTGTTTAATTTGTTCTTTTATCTGCACATTTTCTTTTGCAGGAATTATTGATGACCCCCAAAACATAATATGAACTCTTTTCCAATAATCTCGAGGTAATGAAACTCCGCCATAAAGTAATGGAAACTTTAAAATTGTATCTACATCATTTGTAGATATAACGATTAGTAAATTTTCTTTTGACATAGGTATCTTCTTATTTTTTATTAAAATTCCAACTGTTTTTCATACTCTTGGTACAACTAAAAATATGGTGGGAAATGCTACTAAAAAGGCTTTCCAATATGCATCTATCCAAATGGACAATATCCCATCTACAAACCCTAAATTTATAAATGTTACAATCAAACTCATAAATCCAGACATAAATAGTGCCATCAAAAATGCGAATAAAATAAACTCATATTTTTTATTTATCATCTATTATTTCCTTATTATTTATTTTTTATTCTAGCTAAAATATTTTAATAATTGTTTCTATATTGAATGAAAGATGTTGATGCTATAATATGGCAGAGAAGAAGGGGTTCGAACCCTCGTTTGCTTTCACAAAACACCGCTTCCAACGGTGCACCTTCGACCACTCAGACACTTCTCTATTTGTAGAAGTGGATTATAACTAAAGACTTTTAAGAATTAATAAATCTTAGCAAATTTAGTGCTTCTTTATAGTTATAAGTATAAATATATTTTTTTATCCGTTCAAAATTCACTCTATATTTTTCATCCAATTCATACTTATCAATATCAGATAAAACTAAAGTGATATTTTTTGGTCTTTTATTTTCTAGTGATTTTTCTAAATCTTCAAAAAGTTTTTTTTGTAGTTTATCAGAAATCATCTCTTTAGATATACTATTTTCTTCTTTACTTAAAAGACCAAGTTCATTTAGTACCTCATCTAGTCTTTTATGTAAATCACTTATAAGACTTTTGTCATTTTTTTCATTAATTCTTTGTAAAATTTCATAAAGTTTATATGCCCCAATATTCCCTGCTAAACCAAATAATGTATGCACTTCTAGTTTATAATCATTTTCGTTCATTTTATAAAAATCTATATTTTCATAATTTATTTTAAAATCTTTAAGTATTTTCAGATAAAGTTTTTTATTGTTATTTAATCGATTTAATGCCGATCTTACATCTATATATTTCATGTTATGCAAAATATCATTGTGAGTGTTTTTTTGTAAAATATTTGAAATGGTATCTCTTGATAAATACTTGTATAATAAGCGATATAATTTTTCTATCTGAATAGGTTTAGTTAGATAATCATCAAAAAGTATATTTTCACAGTTAGTTGTATCTGATGTTAATGCAATGAGTGGTATTTTGATATTATTTTTTTTACTTATTCTCATTAACTTAGTAGCAGGTAAAATATCTGCAAGGATAAGATCAAAGTTAGTATTATTTAATGCCATTGTTTCCATAGCTACAGTTTCATTCAATGCAATAGTGATATTGATACTTAATTTTTCTAATAAACCTTTTATGATTTCTTGATTTATTACATTCTCATCAACTAAAAGAATATTGAACATAGTCTTTTTATTTAAAAACTCTTTTATACTATCCAAATCAATAATTTTTTCTTTTTTAGATTGAGAATAGTTGTAAACTTGAGGTAAAGTGATCTCAAAACTAAAAATACTACCTTCCCCCTCTTTTGACTTAACCCATATTTTTCCATCTAAAAGTTCCACAAGTTGTTTTGAAATTGACAACCCTAATCCAGTCCCTCCATATTTTCTTGTGATACTTGTGTCAGCTTGGCTAAATGATTGAAACAATTTATCTATTTGATCTACACTTATACCTATACCTGTATCCTCAATAGAAAACTCCACCAGATTATTTGCTCTTTTTTGAATATGTAATGTCACACTTCCATGGCGTGTAAATTTTATTGCATTGCCCATTAAATTTGTGATAATCTGTGTTAAACGAAGTGGATCACCATAAAAAATTTCTTCTTGAGACATATCATAATTAACAATTAACTCGAGATCTTTTTCTATTATTTTGACTTCTGTTAAATTTAATATATTTGAAATAACATCATTGAGGTTGAACTCAACTTTTTCAATTGAAAGTTTTCCAACCTCCAATTTACTAAAATCTAAAATGTCGTTAACTATATTTAATAATGATTTTGCACTTTTATCAATTTTATCAATATAATTTTTACTTCGTTCATCTGTACATGAACCCATAGCTAAATGTGACATTCCAATTATGCCATTCATAGGTGTTCTTATTTCATGCGACATATTTGCCAAAAACTCTGATTTTGTTTCTGTTAATTTTTTTGCCTTATCTCTTTCAATACTTAATTCTTTATTTAAAAGTGATAGTTTTCTATTCCAGTAAATTGTACCACATATAATTAGTAGAGATAAAACTAAAAGTTGTAAAAGCAAAGTGTAATCTGTCTTAGTAGTATAATTAACTTTTATCCATTTATTAAAGATTTTTTCTTTAGTAGTTTCATCGATGGATAAAATAATAGCGTTAAATATTTGATGCAACATCGGTTCATCATTTCGAGTCGCAACACTAAATTGAAAATTGTATTTAATTTTTCCAGATATAGTAACATTTCCTAAAAAACTTTTTTGTATTGCATGATTGATTACCGTTGAATTATCTAAATATGCAAATATTTTATTTTTTTCTACTGCTTTGAGCCCTTCATATAATGAATCTACTTCAAAAATATTCAATGTGGGATAATCGTGTCGTAGTTTTTCATATATTGAATAACCTTTAACGATAGCTATTTTTTTATCTTTAATTTGATCTAGATTTTCAATAAACGGAATACCTACTTTTGTTGCTATTACTATTGGATTATTTATATATGGTGTTGTAAAATCCATATATTCTTTTCTTTCTTTAGTCTTAGATAATAATGGAATAATATCACATTCTCTATCTTGAGCTTTTTGTAAGGATTCTGTCCAAGTTGAAGTTACAATTAAACGAATAGGTATTCCTATTCGTTTCCTAAAGATATCAACATAATCAGAAGTGATCCCTATGTGTTTTTTGTTTTTAATCTCTTCAAATGGCATCCAATGAGGATCAATACACATAGTAATAGTTTTTTTATTTTTTATATAATCTTTTTCATCTTTTGTTAATTCTAGTTGAGTGTATCCTTGAATTATGTTTTTTTCTACTTCCGTATTGCTATGAGGTTTATCTAAATTTAGTATATCTTTAGGTGTAAATATATAAATAAGAATTAATAAGAATGAAAAAATGAAAAATAAAATTTTTGTCATAAGATACCCTTTATTCTTATCTTCTAGTTTTGATTAAATTTAAAAATTTCATATATCCAAACTCTTTTAAAGTTAAATATAACAAAATAAAACCACTTAAACTACTAGCCAATGCTAAACCATATACTCCGTAAGGTTCAATTAATAGAAGTGATAAAACTATATTTCCTATTAAAGACTTCATAGTAATTTTTGCAGCAACTCCTTGTTGTTCATGTGCATATAACCACAAGGAAAAAATTTTACCTAATCCAAATGGTAATAACCCTACTAAATACATAGTTAATACTAAAGCTGTTGTTTGTGTATCTTCTCCCGTAAAAGCGCCTCGTTCAAATAATAATTCAACAATCAAATCATTAAATACTATTCCTATAAATGTTGAAACACCTAAAAGTCCAAATAATACAAAAAATGCTTTTCGCAAATACAATAATGCTTTTTCTTCATTCTTGTTTTTAATTGATTTTGCAATAGTTGGAAATAATGCAACAGAAGTTGCTATTGCAAATAAAGCCAATGGCAACTGAAATAATCTATTTGCATAATACAAGTAACTAATACTCCCAGTGATTAAAAAACTAGCTAGCCAAGTATCTAAAAAAGCTGCGACATGTGCTGCACTACTACCAAAAACTGCTGGATAAAATTGTTTATAAAACTTACTTTGTTTTATATCTCTTTTTTTCTTTTTAATATTTGTAGTGAAAAATTTTATTTGTAGTTTTTTGATAGCATATAGATGAACTCCAACTTGTAAAAGTCCACCTACTACTACACCCCAACTTAGATAATATACTATCTCTTTAGATTCTAAATTTTGAGATAAAAGCAATGCACCTATAAGTGATAAGTTTAACAGTGCAGTTGAAAATGCTGTTGTAGTAAAATGATTTTTATACTGTAAAAGTGCAGCCAAAAATGTAACTACAAAAATAAGAGGCAAGTAATAAAAACAAATTGCAACTAACGGAGAAGCTAATGCTACAGTTGCTTCATCAAAACCAATAGCAATCACTTGGGTAAAAAAAGATGAAAAGATACTTACTACAATACTCAGTAAAATTATAAATACAAGAAACTGCAAGAAAATAACACTACTAAAACTTACTTTATGATTATTTTTTGCATAAGCTGGTATAAATACTTGAGTAAATGCACCTTCAGCAAAAATTCTCCTAAATAGATTTGGTAATTTAAATGCTACAAAAAATATATCACTATATATATTTGCTCCTAGAATTGAAGCTGTTAAAAGATCTCTTAAAAATCCTAAAATTCTAGATACTAAAATACCTGCACTGTTTGTAAATATATGTTTTAAGATAGTACACATCCTCATATCTGAATGCTATATTATAGTCAATATATGTTTATAATTTGATATTAAATTTATATTATCTCTCTATAGATTAGTTAAGTAATCTTTTGTTATTATCACTTTACTAAATACAAAGGATACAAATGAAAAAACTTTTACTTATTATGTTAAGCATAGCCTATGTTTATGCAGCTAACCCTATTGCTGTACTTGAAACAACTAAAGGTAACATTGAGATAGAGCTTCGAGCTGACTTAGCACCAAAAACAGTTGAAAACTTTACTACACATATCAAAAATGGATACTACAATGGTCTTATTTTTCATAGAATTATTAAAGATTTTATGATTCAAGGTGGAGATCCAACAGGAACTGGTCGTGGTGGAGAATCGATCTGGGGTGGAAAATTTCAAGATGAATTTAACTCAAAAGCTATGTTTAACAAGGTTGGTGTTCTAGCTATGGCAAATGCTGGACCAAATACAAATGGAAGTCAATTTTTTATCACTACTGTTCAAACTCCTTGGTTAAATGGGAAACATACAATTTTTGGATATGTAAAAGGCAAAAAAAGTTTTGAAATTGTTAAACAACTTGAAAATGTTCCAACTTCTGGTAGGTACGGTGGGAATAAACCACTTAAAGAAGAGAAAATCATCAAAGCATATATAAAATGAATGAAAATAAACTAATAGTTTGTGACTGTAAAAACATAAACTATGCAGAGGTAAAAGAAGCAGTACATGAATATGGTTATGATATGGAAATAATTATGGAAAAAACAGCTGCTGGAAGTGCATGTGAATGTTGTTTAGAACTATGTGATAGAGTTGATATGACATTACCTGTAGCAATAGAAAAAATAAGAAAAGAACAAAATAGTAAATAAAAAGTTAAAAAATATTCTTTAGAGCATTATAGTTCTAAAGAATAAAAAATTTAGAATATTAACTGAATAATTAAAGGTAAAAAGACAGCTGTCAATATTCCACCTAATCCCATAGCTAAAGCTGAAAAAGCAGCTGCTTTTTCACTAATTTCTATAGCTCTTGCAGTACCAATTCCATGAGAAATAAGACCAAGTGCAAAACCCTTTGATGTGTCATGTTTTATTTTTGATATTTTAAATAATGTAGTTCCTAATAATGCCCCAATAATACCAGTAATGATAACAAATCCAACAGCTAAAGAGGGAATAGCTCCTATTTGCTCAGATGTAATAATCGCAATAGGTGCAGTTATAGACTTTGTTGTCATAGATAAAATTGTTGGCAACTCTGCTCCTAAAATCCACAATAATCCAACAGCTATTAAAATTGAAAAAATTCCAGCTACTACTAATGTAATCACAATAGGAATAAACAAAGATTTGATATATTTTAAATTGTTATATAAAGGAAGTGCTAAAGCTACCGTTGCAGGTCCTAAAAAGAAATGTATGATTTCAACACCTTTAAAATATTCCTTATATGAGGTATCAGTTAAAAGAATTACACACATAATAATTAAATAGGAAACTATAATGGGCTGCAATAATACTTGTTTGTTAGATTTTTCATATATAATAATACCAAATTTAAAAGCACCAAGAGTTAAAAGGAGCCATGTCAATGGAGTAGAAGTTATATATTCTACTAATGCATCTATATTCATCTTTTCTCTTCTTGTTTAATAGTTAGATAGTCCATTAATTTTGCACTAAACATAAGAGCAATTATTGTTCCAATTACCAGTGAAACTAAAATAGCCCAAAACTCTTTTGATATAATATCAGCTTGGGTAATAATACCCATAGCTGCTGGTATAAATAAAAGAGGTAAATACCTTAAGTGATTTGCCACTGCATGATCTAAACTTGGAAAACTACTTTTACGAAAAATCAAAAATATTAGTAATAACACCATACCTATAACTGGACCTGGTACTAATAATGAAAATAATCTAGCTATACACTCACCTAAAAATTGAAAACTTAAAAGAGTTATAATTCCCTTTAACATAATACCTCCTGTATATTTATAACTCTGAATAATACCTAAATACTATAAAAAAGAGTTTCTGAGTCTTTCTTTTCATACTAATGAGATTGAAGAGACTTCAGAATATTAATAATTTCTTGTGGTTCACATCTTTTTGTATAATCTTCATCAATAAAAGAAAATAAAATCTCTTTATTTTTATTAATTAAATAAGTTGCAGGCATTGGAATCTCATAACTAGATTCATCATTACTAGCTGGGATATCAATTCCAAAACTAAGATATATAGGTTTTAATTCTTCATCTAAAGAAAATACTAACCCAAACTTTTTAGCTACAATATTATTAATATCACTCAATACTTCAAAAGTAAGTTCATTTTTTTCTTTTGTACTTAAACTAGAATCAGGAGATTGTGGTGATATAGCAATAAGTTTTGCACCTAAAGATTTAAACTCTTCTACTCTTGATTCTAAGGCTTTTAATTCAAAGTTACAATAAGGACACCACCCTCCTCTATAAAAATTCACTAATATATAATCATTATTATCTAAAGAATCAAATAAAGAAAATTCTTTTCCTTTTTCATTTTGTAATTTTATTTCACTAGCAAAATCGCCAACTTTTAAGGCATTTTTACTAATACTTTCTTCTTTTAATTTACTTGTTGCTGCTAACATTTTTTCTTGTATTTCTAACGGTGCTTTCTTTTTAAAAGCCTCTTTATATTCATTTATAGTATCTAATAATCGTGACATTTTGTTTCCTTTTATTTTATAGAATATTCATTCTATATCTAGTATTAAACTTTTTTTCATAATTGTAAAATTTTTATTTATGAAATCATATTTAATATATTTGTGATAATTATATCACTATCGCTTTTTGAAGAGTTATATTTTCCATGTACATGAAAACCATGAACTAAAGTAATTAGTACAAGTGCCATTGCCTTTGGATCACCATTAAATTCGCTTAATTTTTGGGCTTCTTTAAGATTGTTTTCTAGTTGAGCAATGATTTTTTGAAAATACTCTTTTGGAATATTATAAGTCTCTTCAGTTAAGAAATCTTTTTCACTCAATGTATTGGAAAATAAACAACCTTTAAAATTTTGTGTAAATGTAAAACTTTGAAAGAACAATTCAATCCCTTTTTTCCCAGCATTGTTTTTTAATATAGCAATTTTTTGAGCTGATCTTTTAATATAATAATTTTCTAGCGCATCTTTGAAAAGACCTTCTTTATCTTTAAATAAAGAATACATAGTTCTACGGTTTAAACCAGTGTATTTTACTAATTGACCCATTGATACGCCTTCATATCCTTTTTCCCAAAATAATTCCATTGCGTTATTTAAAACTTCTTCTATATCATATTCTACAGGTCTTGCCATAATTCTATCTCCATTTGAATAATTATAGAATACAAGTTCTACAATAAAAATAGAGAATGTAATATAATTCAAAAAATTAAATAAAAATTAAGTGGAGTAAAAAGAAAGAAAGTAACCTATTAGTTTAACTAATAGGTTCAAAGTAAAAGTTATTTAATTTTATCAATAACTTTCATTAAAAAATTTGCTGAATTTTGTGCACTAGTCACTAAAAATTCTTCAAAACTAAATCCAGCATCCATATCAGCAGTATCACTAATTGCTCTTAAAATTAAACATGGTACATTGAATGCATCACATACAACAGCAACACTTGCACCTTCCATCTCTAATGCATCAGCTTTAAAAGTAGTTTCTATAAACTCTTTTCTCTTTTCATCTGCAACAAATTGATCACCAGTAGCAATAATACCTTCTATAATTTTAATATTATTTTCTGATGCAACTTCTAATGCAATATTTTTCAATGCTTCATTTGTATTTACATAAACACTTCCACCAGGAACAAATCCATGTGGATGACCAAAAGCAGTTATATCTAAATCATGTTGAGAAAGTTGATTTGCAACGATTAAATCACCAATTTTAAGTGCAGGATTAACTCCACCAGCTACACCACTAAAAAGTAAAGTATCACATCCAAATTTTTGAATCATTGTTGATGCTGTCAATGTAGAAAAAACTTTACCTATTTTGCTATATGCAATTACAACATCTAAGTTACCTAATTTACACTCATAATAAGTATTATTTGCATAGTCTACTTTGTTTATATCAGTAAAGTTAGCTAAAAGAGGAGTAATTTCTTCCTCCATTGCACCCATTATTGCTAGTTTAGTCATTTAAAGCCTCCAAAGTAGCTTCTAAAGTTTTCATATCAGATACACTTAAAGTTGGAACTGATTTTACAATTTTTCTATTCATCCCTTTTAAAACTGCACCATTTCCAAACTCAATCATCATATCTAAATCACTAGCATGTGCAACAATTGAATGTTTATATTTTACAGGAGATATAAGCTGAGAACTTAATAATTCAATTGCTTGTTCTTTTGTATTATAAGGGTTTGTTGATACATTTGAAATTACCGATGTTTCAAAAGCTTCTGTAATATATTCTTCTAAATAAGGTTGTAATTTTTCAACAGCACTGTCAAGTAATTCACAATGGCTAGCAACACTCATATCAAGTACTAAAGCTCTTTTAGCTCCAGCTTCTTTAAAAGTATCAACTAATGCTTCTAAATCTGCTTTAAGACCAGCAACTACAATTTGACCATCCATATTATAGTTAGCAGCCCAAACTTTTTTACCAGATTCTCTTTGAATTTGTGTAATATTTTCTACTGTTTCATCATCAAGTCCAACTAGTGCCATCATACCAGCCCCTGCTCCTGCACAAGCTTCATTCATAAATAGTCCTCTTCTATGTACAAGCTCTATAGCATCAAGATAATTTATTGCACCACTTGCAACTAAAGCAGAAAATTCACCTAATGAGTGTCCTAAAACAAACTCCGGTTGGATATCACATTTTTCTTTAAATACAGCAAGAGCAATACAGCTAACTAATAAAATTGCAGGTTGTGTAAATTCTGTTTTTCCTAAATCTTCACTTTCATTAAACAACAAATCTTCAAAATTAAAACCTAATCTATCACTTGCATGTTTAATCATCTCTTTTGCAATATCGCTATTTTCAAAAAAATCTTTCCCCATACCGTTAGCTTGACTACCTTGACCTGGAAATATAAAAGCTACTTTTTTCATTTTTCTTCCTTATATAAAATTTTAATATAAACTAAAAACTCCTATTTCTAAAGAAATAGGAGTTTTAATAAAAATTGTTAAATCTGTACTAGTGACTAGAACAACATCCACCTTGAGATTTTTCAGGAGCAGATTCAGATGAACAACATCCACCTTCAGAACCATGGTCATGAGAATGTCCATGATCTTCAGATTCAGTTCCACAACTTCCTCCTCCACAACACCCACCACCAGCAGCAGCCATACCACCAACAACACCAACCTGAATCTCTTCTTCAGTTGCCGCTCTAGTTGCTAATACTGTTACACTAAACATTAATGTTTTACCAGCCATTGGATGATTATAATCAATTGTAACATCATCTTCTGTTATACTTTTAACAACAACCTGAACAGTTTCTCCACCTTCACCAGTTCCATATAAAGACATACCTTCTGTTAACTCTATATCAGCAAATTGTTCTTTTGGAAGAGTTTGTACAGCTTCTTCATTATACTCGCCATAAGCATCTGCAGGTTGAACTAAAACATCAGTTTTATCACCTTCATTTAAATTTACTAACTCTTTTTCAAGACCTGGGATAATTTGACCCATATCTGTAATAAAATCTAATGGAGCTCCTCCAACATTTGTATCTAATTGTACTTTTGTATTTGCATCGTTTAATGTATATTCTATTGATATTACTTTATTTGACATTATTTTTCCTTTTTAATTTATTAAGTTTTAATTTTTTTAGAAGCTTCTTTTGCTTCAATAGATTCTGGGTATATCTCTACTATTGTATTGTAAAAATTTTGAGCATTATCATTATCACCAAGTTTTTCAAATGAAACTGCACTATGTAAAAGAAGTTTTGGTAAATATTTAGCTTTATCATATAAAGTCATACTATTTTTAAAATAATGTAATGCTTCTTTATATTTTTTTCTATAATATTTAATCTCTCCTACATAAAAGTTACATTCAGCAGGTCTGTAATTTTGACTAATTAAATTTTCAAATATAGGTAAAGCTTTTGTAAAATAGTCTTTTTTAAAGTATGCCTTAGCATCTTTTAATTGTTCTTTTTTACTTTTTTTCTCGTTTTCATTCTTCTTTGAACTTACATCTTTTTTATTTGGTTTGTTATCTATTAACTTTTTATCTAAAAGTAATAATAATTTATTAAATTCATCTTTAGTAACATATTTACTATTAATATCATTCACTAAAACAACAATTTTGTCAAATGATTTTTGTATTGTTTGAAGATTCTTATTGTTTTGTTCAATTTGTAGTTTTATTTTTTTCAAATCTGCATCTATTGTATTTTGCATGTTTGCTATAATTTCACTATTTTTATTGATTTCATTCGTTGAAGTTTGACTATACAATGTAAAATTTTCAATTGTTTTATTTAAAGTTATCGATACCTTATTAAGTTTTAAACTTTCACCTTCGAGTAACGATTCAATACCTCCGACACGCTCATTTAAATCCTGTAATTGAGTATTTGTTTTCTTTAAAGTTTTTTCATTTTTAGTAACAATTTTTTTATTTTTTACTATTACTGCTTCAGCTTTAGTTAAACCATAAGGCTCTGGTGAGTCTAAGTTTCCTGCACCAAACATTGAAGTTTCAGCCCAAGAAACTGAAACTATTAAAAAAGATATACTTATAATTAATCTAATCAAAAAAAACTCTTAATTATGGTAATAATCGGTAATCAACTCTTCTATTCATTTTCCAACAAGTACTATTTTTTTGTGTACACACTGGATTACTCTCACCAAAACTAACCATTACAATTTTCTTAGCATCTACACCATCTGCAACTAATGCATCTTTTGTAGCTTTTGCTCTTTTTAAACCTAATGCATAATTATACTCATCACTACCCCATTCATCACAGTTACCTTCTAATTTGATTTTTAAATCTCCATAAGACTGTGATGCTTCATCAATTTTAACATAATTTGATGTAGTAACATTTCTCATCTCATCACTTAACTTATATTTATCAAATGCAAAGTGAACTGATTCTAATAGTACTACTTTTCCATCGATATCACTTTGAACTCTATTTACAGATTCATTTGTAATTCGTTGTAAAGAGTCAATCGAGTTTGAATTATTATTCATAGATGATTTCATTGAGTCATTATCATTAACTGCAACTTGATCAATTCTATTATCAACACTGTTAGATGATTTACTATCATCATATTCAACATCTTTAGATGCACAACCTGCAAGTAATCCTACTGCACATAATCCTAATAATGTATTTTTAAAAATACTGTTCATATTAATTCCTTATAAAATTTATTTAAAACATTCTACAATATAGATACTTAAACTAATATAACTACCAATCAATAGACTGTAACTTACCACTCTTTAATGGAAACAAAAAGCTTTTATTATAATTAACTCTTATAATACCTAAATAACTTTTATCTGTACTTTTAATAAATAATATTGATTCTCCATTAGATGAAAATTTAGGAAACTGATTTCGTCCATTGGTAGTTAACCTTCTCACATAGTCACTTTTCGTTGAAATTAAATATAAGTTAAATACATTTTTACCAAATTCATTATCTGTTTCACGACTAGAATATACAATATAGTCATCTGATGTTGTACACTGAGAATTGTTTCTACCATGATATATCATTCTTTCAACACCATTCTGTCCAATTTTTTTAGCAAAAATATTTGGATATTTTAATCTGTCTGATACAAATACTATTTTACTGTCATTTTCAACAAAATTACCCCCAACATCAATACCAGCGTATTTAGTTATTCGCGTTTTGAGTTTTGTTTCTGTATTATATACATATATATCAGGCTGTGAGTTAGGTGCCATTGTTAAAACTAATTTTTTACCATCATCGCTTACATCCGAACAAACAATCATACCATCACTTGTTAAAATTGTTTCAATATGATTAGTATATAAATTTTGTTTCATTAAAGCAGGTGTAACTCCCTTGTAACTTGTATAATAAAATGCATTTTGTTCTGGATTTGCCCACTTTGGAAAAATATTGAGTCCACCTTTCACAACAACTTTTTGATATGTTAATGTATAATCTGATATAACAATTTCACTCGTTTTTGAATCAAGATATCTTGCGAAAATTACAAATTTATCCATCCACTCTATTGATGGTGCTTTTAAATATCTATTCACATCAATTGCAATTTTATGCGCTAAAAAAGGATATCTTTCAAGAGATGATGTTTCATAAGACTTACTAAGGACAACATGATTAGTATTTACATCATATAATTTAATATTTACGATATATCGTTTTTCAGAATCTTTATTTACACGAAATACCAGATAAAGATCTATACCATTTTCTTTCAATTGATTATACTTTGGCATCTCTACATAATCAGTCTCTATTACAATAGGATTATCATTAAAATGACTGCTCACCTGTAAATCTTTTTGTATAAGTTTTAATAACTTTGTATCAATTAAATCATCTTTAATTGTGTCTGATGCGGCAACTACACTTATAGTTGGTAAATTTGATTTGTTTTTTACAATCTCCATTGTTGCATCTATAGAAAATGCAAATTCAAAAAATATAAAAAAAAGTACTATTTTTAACATTATTACCCTTTTGATTGAAATAGAATTTCAATGTTTACTGTTTTCTTTTTTGGACTTATTGGATAACTTTTTTGAGTCTCATTATTTAGAAATTCTTTTAATTGGTCATCAAATCCGTCATTTCCAGAGTATTGTATAAATTTAAAACTAAATTTTCCATTATTAAAAATGATTATATTTACTTTAGCCTTTAAATCATTAGCAAAGATTGTAGGATTCCATCTGGTTGACAAAATTTGATATATTTCTGTATAATAAGGGTCTTGTGAATCTTTTTCTTTATTCATTGTGACATTTTTGTTATTAATCTTTGATTCACTTTTTTCAGTTAATTTAGATAGAACAATATTTTCTGTTTTTTTTTCTTTTTCAAATTTAGATTTAAATCTACTTGAGATACTACTATTTTTAACATTTAGAACTTTGTCTTTTGATACTTTTTTAATATCTGTTTTAACATTAGCAAATAATGATTTTAAATTACTTCTTTGTTTAACACTAACTGATGTAGTTTTTTTTACAACTTTTTTCGCAATATCTCTATTCTCTACTGCACTTTTAATGGTAATTTTTTCTTTTTTTTCAGGATTAGATTCTAAAATAACATCTAACTGCAAAACAGTTGCTTTTACAGATGCATTAATTTTTTGAACTTCACTTGTTTTTACATATACTAAAAAAGATAAAACAAAAATGATATAAATAGAGATGGATGCAACTGCAGAGTAGATTAGTTCTTGTTTATTAGCCATCTGTAATAAGTGATACTTTAAAAAAACCAGCTTCTTTTACTGATTTAAGGATATAGATAACATCTTCATATTTTAAACTTTTATCAGCTCTAATATGTACAGTTGTATCTCTATTTTTATTTTTAGAATATAAAATAAAATTATCTGCAAAGTTATCAAATTTATACTTTTTTTTATTAAGTCTAATTTCTCGAATACTATTAATCGTAATATCGATTTTTTGAATTTGCTGTATTTTTTTAGATTTACTACCTTTTGGTAAATTTACATTTTCTTCATATTCCAAAACAGGTGCTGTAACCATTAATATTGCTAATAGCACCAACATTACATCCACAAGTGGAGTAATATTCAGATCTGGTTTTTGTTCATAATCATACATGATTATCAATCCCTAGCAATAATAATATCGATTTGAGATTTAATATATGTATTAAATTCATATACCTTTCGTGTAAGTATTTGATGAAAAGTGTATGCAAATATTGCGACAAAAATACCTGCAGCTGTTGCAACTAAAGCTTCACTAATCACGGGTGCAATTACAGAAAAACTAACCTTACTTGCTGTAGAAAATTTAGCAAAAGATTCTAATATACCTACTACAGTACCAAATAAACCAATAAATGGGGCAGTAGATGATATTATTGATAACCACGAAATACCTGTACTTGCTTCTCTTACTAAAGAAGTCTCACAAACATTTAAGAACTCTTTAGAAACAGGTGCTTTGTTTAAACATTGTCCAATTCTTGACAATGGATTGACAGCAGAATCTCTTGAAAGCAATGAATTTAGATTATTCATTTCACTAGATATAAAACCTAATAATTGAAAATATTTATATAGATAAATCCAAAATACTAGTATCAAATAAACAGAAAGTAGTGCTAATACTCCAATAGAGATAGCACTACTATTATTAAAATAATTTAATATCGTATCAATCATTTATATTTAACTAAAAGAATTGATTTTAGACTCAACTGCAGCCATAGACACATTTGAATCTTTAACAGAATTTACAAGCTCTTTTGCTAATTCTAACTTTTCAGATATATCTGAATCTTCAGTATTAGATAAAGAAACAGCACCATCAACTAAAACATCTATTGAGTCTTCAGACACTTTTACATGTCCCCAGTTAATTGCAACTGCTTCTTTTAAAGCATCTTTTTTTTCTATTTCTATAACACCAACTGTTAATGCTGATACTAAAGAAGCGTGATTAGGTAAAACTCCGAACTCACCCTCTTTTCCAGGGAGAGTTACAGATTTTACATCACTATTAAATATTTCGCCATTTGGTGTAACTATTGATAGTTTAATTGTATCCATATTTTTACCTTTAAGCCTACTAAGCTTTCATACCTTCAGCTTTTGCAATTGCTTCATCAATTCCACCAACCATGTAAAATGCTTTTTCTGGCATATGATCGTAAGTACCTTCTAAGATACCTTTGAAACCTTTGATAGTATCAGCAAGCTCAACATATTTACCAGGAGATCCTGTAAATACTTCAGCAACGAAAAATGGCTGAGATAAGAATTTTTCAACTTTTCTTGCTCTTTCAACAACAAGTTTATCAGCTTCAGATAATTCATCCATACCAAGAATTGCAATAATATCTTGTAAATCTTTAAATTTTTGTAAAAGTGATTGAACACCTCTAGCTGTTTCATAATGCTCATTACCTAAAACATCTGCAGAAAGAATTCTTGAAGTAGAATCTAGTGGATCAACCGCTGGATAAATACCTTTTTCTGCAATTTTTCTGTTAAGTACTGTAGTTGCATCTAAGTGAGCAAAAACAGAAGCAGGAGCTGGATCTGTTAAGTCATCCGCTGGAACATAAACAGCCTGAACTGAAGTAATAGAACCTTTTTTAGTTGTAGTAATTCTTTCTTGTAAAGCACCCATTTCTCTTGCAAGTGTAGGTTGGTAACCAACTGCTGAAGGAATTCTTCCTAAAAGAGCTGACATTTCAGAACCTGATTGTGCAAATCTAAAGATATTATCTACGAACATAAGTACATCAAGACCTTTTTCATCTCTAAAGTACTCAGCCATTGTAAGACCTGTTAAAGCAATTCTATTTCTTGCTCCTGGAGGCTCACTCATTTGACCATAACACAGAGCAACTTTATCAAGTACATTTGATTCTTTCATCTCGTAGTAAAGGTCATTTCCTTCTCTTGTTCTTTCACCAACTCCAGCAAATACAGAGTAACCGTCATGTTTAAAAGCAACATTATGAATAAGCTCCATAATAATAACTGTTTTACCAACTCCAGCACCACCAAATAGTCCAACTTTACCACCTTTAGCGTAAGGAGCAAGTAAATCAACTACTTTAATACCAGTTTCAAACATCTCAGTTGAAGTTGATTGTTCTTCAAAACTAGGAGCTTCTCTATGTATTGACATTCTAGGAGCATCTGATGATACTGCTGCACCATCATCTACTGGCTCACCAATAACATTAAAAATTCTACCAAGAACCTCTTCACCAACAGGAACCATAATTGGAGCACCGCTTGCAACTACTTTTGTTCCTCTTGTTAGACCTTCAGTCATATCCATAGCAATAGTTCTTACTCTACTGTCTCCAAGATGCGCTGCTACTTCTAATACTAATCTCTCTTTAGTACCAGGTACTTCAATTGCATCATTTATTGCAGGTAGGTATCCGTCGAATTCAACATCAACAACTGGACCCATAATCTGAATTATTTTACCTTCCATATATCCTATTCCTTTCTATTATTTCATTGATTCAACACCAGAAATAATCTCAATTAATTCTGTTGTAATCGCTGCTTGTCTTGCTTTATTAAACTCAACTGTCAAATCATTTACTCTTTCTTTTGCATTATTAGTTGCATTATCCATAGCTTGCATTCTAGCACTATGCTCTGCAGCTAATGAATCAATTAAAGAATAATACATATTAAAATCTACATATTTTGCAGTTAATTCATTTAAAATTTCTTCATCATCATCTGGCTCTATATCTAACATAGATGATGATTCTTGGTCACCTGATACCGCATCCAAAGAAATTGGTAAAAGATCTTTAACTTTAAGCTCTTGAGAAAGCATATTTAAAAATCCATTATATACCATAATAACTTTATCTGTAGCACCACTATTAAAATCTTCATAAGCATCTTTAATAAAATCAGATGCTTTTTCATATGTTGGAGCAGAAGTTAATCCAACTATGCTATCAAACAAATCAATATTTTGAAAATTAAAGTAATCAATACCTTTTCTTCCCGCAGCTCTTAATCTTACAGTAGCACCTTTTGAAGTATATTCTTCAATAAATCCTTTAACTGCTTTGATTGTTGCAACATTAAAACCACCACATAGACCTTTATCAGCTGTTACAAAAACAACATCTACTACTTTTGGAGTTTCATTTGATACAAAAGCTCTATTTAAATTATCTTTATCTTGGACATTACTAATTCTCGTAGCAATCTCTGATAAAATATTGTTTATCTTTAAAGCATAACTTTTTGCTTGATCTGACAATTGTTGTGTTCTTCTTAACTTTGCAGAAGAAACAAGCTTCATAGCCTTTGTTGTCTTCTGTGTATTCTTAACACTTTTAATTTGTCTTGAAATATCTTTTAAGTTAGCCATAATATTTCCTTAGTCTGCTTTAAATATAGTTTTAAACTCATTTATTGCTGTTTCAAGA
>Ga0193961_1000227_pt1 | contig 22789 bp, 24 predicted proteins | sample FB_4_MG_FD_140371 | JGI IMG/M metagenome (GOLD analysis project Ga0193961, IMG submission 140371) | Microbial mat bacterial communities from the Broadkill River, Lewes, Delaware, United States - FB_4_MG | ecosystem: Environmental > Aquatic > Freshwater > River > Microbial mats | place: USA...
CCATTTTCATTATAGACCCTGGAGGATAGACACCATTTACAAGTTTATTTGTAAATGGATGATTAAAATTATTCTGAATTTTTTTCCACTCTTTATGACTAATACCATTTACAAACAAATTATTATCAAATTCAGGAAAACTACCTGATGCTAAAAGCTCACCATTATTTGCATTCATAACAACAACAGCACCAGCTTTTTCACCAAACAGCTCATGAATATATTTTTGTAACTCTATATCTATCGTTAATACAATATCTTTTTTTTCCGCTTTGACCTCTTTGAGTACTTTTATTTTTTGATAGAGAGAGTTCACCTTAATCTCTTCGTATCCTAATTTTCCACGCAACTCTTTGTCATAAAACTTTTCTATTCCAGTTCTTCCTGAAGTATCATAATACTTACTATTTGGATCTTTTTTTATATCTCTTTTAGTTGTTTTTCCCATATATCCTAATACATGAGCCCCTATATCATTATATAAATATTCTCGTATAGTTGCTGCTTGTATCTCAACATTTTCATTTGAATTAAAAATACTATAAAATTTGAAGAAGTCATCATAAGAGATATAATCAACCAATTTTACTAATCCATGCTTATAAGGAGAATCAAGTTGTTTATATTTTTTGACTAATTTTTTATACTTAAATTTTGGAAAATATTGCACAATTAAATTGGCAACCTCTTCCACATTTTTAAACTTTTTACTACTTCGTAAATGTGGTTTTAAATTAATACTAAACCCCACTTTGTTTACAGCGAGATATTTACCATTTCTGTCTATAATGGAACCTCTTGAAGCAGTATTATGCTTCTTTTTTATATAATTTTTTTGAGAAAGCTTTTCAAAATGTTCATTTGAAATCACACTTAAATAATAAACACGAGAAAGTAATAAAACAATCACAAATAAAATAAAGCCAATAATAATTTTTAATCTCATAAAATAAGTCCTATTATAATAATATCAATTATGAAGTTCATAAACATTTTGAATACCATCTGTAAATCAAACGAAGAATAAACTTGTGCATTTATATACATTAAAAGATAAAAACAAAATACAAAAAGTACATCATACATAAATTTTGAAGAAAAAATATGTTTAATTTTAGGCATTATAAAATAATACACAATTACTGAGATAAGAGTTAAAGAAAATGGGAAAAAACCCTGTGCGTTTTCTATAACCAAAAAAACAAAAATTGAAACTAACAACATATAGTTATACTCTTTTTTAATACTCAGAGCAAAAATTTTAAATGCTACTCCTGCTAATAAAAAAGTAACAAAATATGTAGTAAATATAATATTGATAATAGATACTAAAAAAAGAAGTATTAAATATGGTGGTGTGTAATTTTTAACCATTTATTCGATATTCTCCAATACAGTATCATGAAATAATTCTGAAGAGAATTGTATAAAATTTTCTTGTGATCCTTCAATTTCTAAAGATATAGTATCTAAAAATATTTTATTCTTAATCTTTAAATTATATTTTGAAAGTAAATATTCTATTTGAGAAAGTTGAGAATAACTTATTTGTAATCTTTTTAATTGTAATTTAACAAAATGTTGCACTTTAGAAGATTGTAAGACTAAATTAACAGCATCACTGTATGCTTTTACTAGTCCCCCCGTACCCAATCGAATACCACCAAAATAACGAACAACGATAACACCCGTATTAATCAACTCAGCACCAGCTAAAACACTTAAAGTAGGTTTGCCACTCGTCCCTTTTGGTTCACCATCATCACTACTATTTTCTACTATTTGATCAAATTCATTGAGATATCTATAAGCATATACAAAATGTCTCGCTTTTGGATGTTGATTTTTAAGGCGTTTCATAAGCTCATCAAAGTCATTGTAAGGGGCAATATATGTTATAAACTTAGATTTTTTTATCTCTAAAGTACTAGTAAATTCGGAGCCTATATACTGCATATAGTCTCTTTAGGAAATAAGTTCGTTATAGATATCTTTTACATTATTTCCTGTTAATTTAGAAAGAACTTTTGCTTTTTGTTTTGGAGGAAGTTTCAGCTCTAAAATATCATCTTCTGTTATAATACCACGATTAAGACTATCAATATTTTTGATAATTACTACCCATTCACCTCTTATAACCGTTTTTTGTAACTCTTCTAAAATAATAGCAATAGAACCTTTATATCTTTTTTGATATTTTTTAGTGAGTTCTTTTGCCAAAAAAACCTCTCTATTTGGATCAATCGCATTAATCTCCTCCACAAGCTTCATCAATCTATGTGGTGATTCATATAAAATAGCAAGATTTTCACTATTCATAACGCTATCTAACATATCAGATCGAGAGGTTCCTTTGTGTGGTAAAAAACCAAAAAATGTAAAAGTAGTATTGATAAATCCGCTACTTGCATAGGCTGTCAAAATAGCATTAGCTCCAGGAAGTACATCATATTCTATATTATTTTCTAAACAAAAATCGACAAGCAAACTCCCAGGATCACTCACACACGGCATCCCTGCATCACTCATATAGATACATTTTTTTGTTTCAAGTAAAAGTTGGTTTTCTTTGGTTAAAAAATCTTTTTCATTATGAGAATGGACACTGATATATTCAAATTGGGGAAAAGTTATATTAAGTCTGTCAGATATAAGGGTAATAAATTTTTTGCTTACTCGTGTGTCTTCACACAAAATGAGTTCACCATCTTTTAGAACTTCAATAGTTCTAAAAGATATGTCTCCTAAGTTTCCAATAGGAGTGGGAACAAATGCAAGCATTATTTCATTGCGTATCTAGCTTTGAATTTTTCAACTCTACCAGCAGCATCTACAATTTTTTGTTCACCTGTAAAGAATGGGTGACATTCAGAACAGATATCAATTTTCATTGATTCTACATTTGATCTTGTTTCAAAATGATTTCCACAAGCACAAGTAACAACACATGTTTTATAGTCTGGGTGTATCTCTTTTTTCATAAGGATTCCTTTTTTTTATTTGATTTTTTGTAAAGGGTCGAGTCTGGATGTCGCCCTTTATTTAATTTGCGGATTATACATAAATTTGACTAAAAATAAACTAAAGATTATTGATAAAATGAAATTTAAATGAAATTTTGTTTCGAATAAATTTTATATTTGATACCCTTATAAGTAAAACTCAAATAATTTGCATGCAAAAGAAGCCTTTTATCTCCTGTGGCAACTATTCTATGTTCTGTACTCAGTTTTTTCAAAAGATACTGATCAGCGATATCCTCATCAACACCATAGATAGGATCACCAACAATACGATGTCCAATACTCTCTAAATGTACTCGTATTTGATGCTGTCTCCCTGTATGTGGTGTCGCTTCTACTAAAGTTTGATCTTTTTCTTTGTTGTATTGAATCGGTTTAATCATAGTAAAAGATGTTTTTCCATTTTCAGATGTTTCCATTTTTACCCCTATTTTACTATTGGTAGCTTTTTTTATACCTGCACCTATCTCTAATGATTTCTCTATTTTTCCTTCAACTATTGCTAAATAATTTTTATCATACATTCTATTTTCAAACATCTCTTTGAGGATAATATCGCTATATCTATGCTTGGTTACCAAAACTAGTCCAGATGTTTCTTGATCGATTCTGTGTGCTAGGTTTGCTGTATCTCCAAAATGGTATCGAATCTCATCAAGTAAAGTATAAGATGTTGTTCTTGATGTTGGATGCACCATAACACCAGAAGGTTTATCGAATATTGCAAAATCATCCGTTTGGAAAATTGGTTTTAATCCTCTCGTTTGCCCTTGGAAAAGTGCAACCTGAATAAACTCTCCTTGTACTTTTTGACCATTTTGCAGCACTTTATTATTTTGGTCAAACACACGACCTTTTGCTAATAGTTTTTGAGAATTAGAGATATTTAATGGGGTATTATTTATTAGAAATTGTTGTATTTTGATACCGTGATTATTTTCTATAGCAAACTTTTTTAAGACAAATGGCATTTGGAACCTTATAGCGAATTTAACGAATTTTATTATAACAAAAAAAAATCTAATAACATATTAAGCAATTTTCATGTAAAATAAGTAACTTTTTTACACACTAAGGAGATATGTGAGTGATATTACATTAGTTGTTTTATGTGCAGGAGAATCATCACGATTTGAATTATCTGTCAAAAAACAATGGATTCGAATAGATGATGAGCCATTATGGTTGATTGTGAGCAAAAGATTATCATCTTATGCAAAGTTTTGCAAAGTGATAGTGGTTGGTCACAAAGATGAACTGAATTATATGAAAAATTATTCAGATGATTTTGAATATGTTCATGGTGGTGCTACTCGTCAACAGTCTATTGTAAATGCACTTACACTTACTACCTCAAGGTTTGTAATGATTACAGATGTAGCAAGAGCATGTGTGCCACTCGAAATAATTGAAAACCTTATAAAAAATAAAAATAGGGCTTCTATTATTGTTCCTGCCTTGAATGTGTCAGATACTATTGTATATAACAATGAAACTATCAATAGAGACAATGTAAAAATCATCCAAACTCCTCAACTTTCAAATACAAAAATACTCAAAAAAGCTACTAGTACTCAAAATGAATTTACAGATGATAGTAGTGCTATAAAAAGTATGGGAGGAACTGTACACTATATTGCAGGGTCACCTCTCTCTACCAAAATTACCTTTGGTAAAGAGTTAGATGTACTGAAAGGTTTACAAAAACCAAATCAAAATAGTTTTGTAGGAAATGGCATTGATATTCACGGGTTTGAAGAGAATAAGCCAATGTTTTTGGGTGGAGTTGAAATAGCTTCTCCTTTTGGCTTTAAAGCACATAGTGATGGAGATGTACTGATCCATAGTATAATAGATGCTCTTTTGGGTGCTTGTGGAGCTGGAGATATAGGAGAGTTTTTTCCTGATACAGATGCTTCATATAAAGGTGCTGACTCCAAAAAGTTATTAGAATATATAGTAAGATTTATCTCAAATATTGGCTATGAGATTATCAATGTAGATCTTACAATTTTGGCAGAAGTACCAAAAATAAACCCCCATAAAAATAATATAAAATCAAAAATGGCAGCATTGTTACAAATACCTAAACAAAAAGTAAATATCAAAGCTACTACTGCTGAAAAAATGAGTTTTGTGGGGAAAAAAGAAGGTGTCGTTGTACTCTCTTGTGCAACATTAAAATATTATGATTGGACCAAATAAATGAATATATTAATACTAGATGAAGAAGTTTATTTAGCGCAAAAAGTTGCAATGCGATTACAAGAAGAAGGAAATAATTGTACCCATGTTTCCAATATCAAAGAGATCAATTTGGATCTTGATTATGATGCTGTTTTATTATCGACTAATATAAGTAGTAGTGATGTACATAAAATTATTATGAATTTTAAAAGTAGTATTGTCATATTGCTTGTTTCTTATATCAATGATACTACAGTTACTAAACCACTAAAAGATGGTGCGAGTGATTATATTGTAAAACCATTCATTATGGATGAGTTGGTGAGAAAGATTTATCATTATGATGAGTTTAAAAAATTGAAAAAAAATAATATAAACTTAGAAAATTATATCAATTTTGCATTTAATAATATTGATCATAAAGAAGACATACCTCAATCTCTCCCTTTTGCTATAGAAACAAAAGATCAAAGAATTGCGGATAAAATTGTATTTGATATGGCGAGAAAATTAAATAAAACTATCAAATTTATCTCATTGGAGAAACATACAAAAATAAATCCTGAAGATTTTAAAAATGAGCTTTTATATATTTATGATTTTCATTTTGCAAAAAAAGCATCAAAAGATCTCATTTTAAATACTATTGGTTCTTATGATGTGATTATTTGTTCTCTTGAAGATTTGGGAGAAATAAAATATCCCAAAATTACTTTAGAGTCTCCAAATCAGCTTTCTGTAGTTGATTCTATATTGACTATCAATGATTATGTAAAATTGATGGTAGTGAGTTTTCAAAATAAATATCCTGATACTGAGCTAAGTAGGCGTTTAGGGATAAGTAGAAAATCACTTTGGGAAAAAAGAAAAAAATTCGGTATTGAAAAAAATAGAGGTAATGCATGAGAAAGTTTTTTTTAACTCTTGGGTATAGTGGGCTTTTTCCAAAAGCACCTGGGACTGTAGGGACTGTTGTTTCTTTAGTAATGGCTATGTTTTTACTTCAGTATATCGCAGTATCTACACTTTTTATGTTGTCTCTTTTAATTTGTGTATTTGCAGTAAAACAGATAGATATTTATGAAAAAGAGGTAGGTGTACATGATGGTTCAGAGATCGTTATTGATGAGTTAGCAGGAATGTGGCTAGCCTTAGCAATAGCAAATGCTACTTCAGATAACTATATACTAGCACTTATGGCTTTTGTCTATTTTCGACTTTTTGATATACTCAAACCTTCAATCATTGGTAAAATAGATAGAGATGTCAAAGGTGGCTGGGGTGTGATGGGTGATGATATGGTCGCTGGTTTATTTGCTGGACTTTGCACAAGTATGACCTATTTTTTATTATTTCAGAGGTAAAACAATAAAGAACTTAGCCCCTTTTTTTGTATTTTCTACAATAAGATCACCTTTTAAACTCTCTGTAACTATCCTATAACTCATATGTAATCCCAATCCAGTCCCTTGAGACTGGTGTTTTGTAGTAAAATAAGGATCAAATATTTTACCAATTATCTCTTGAGGTACACCGCCTGCATTATCTTCAATAGTCAAAATAATTCCTCTTTTATCTTCAAAAAGTGAAATAATAATCAAAGGATCTTTTATCTTTTTTTCCAAAAGAATATCTTTTGCATTATTTATAATATTAATAACAACTTGTGATAACTCTCCAACACTTAATAAAAGATTAATTTTATGAGTATAATCAATTTTATTTACCAAAGTGATATGATTGTTTGTCAAAGAAGCAGAAACTATTTTTAAAATACTCTCTATCTCTTCTTGCAAAATCACCTCTCTTACCTCTTTCTTATCTCTTATAAAATTTCGAAATGTTTCTATCGTTTCCGATAAAAATTGTGTACTATCGACTATAAGATCACAACAGTGTTCAAACTGTGCATCGTCAAGAAGACCATACTCTTTTTGCATTTTCATACCACTTGCTGCTGTACTTATTACCGAAAGTGGTTGCCTCCATTGATGTGCAATATTCCCTATCATTTCACCCATTTGTGCCATTTTAATAGAATCATAAATCTGCTTATCTTTTTGCCTATTTTCATTTTCTCTTAGTGCTATTTTTTTTTGCATCAATAAAAAATTTTGAGAGAGTTTTTCTAATTCACTATAATGATTTTCTTCTATTTTCTCTATCGTTTTTCCTTTTGCAATATCATCCATTTTATCACTTAATAGATCTAACGGACGCAAAATTGATTTTGATAAACGAAATGAAAAATAGATCGAAATAGAAAATAATAGAAGTGTAAATAATATTATAAACCAAAGATTTGCATAATATGTCTTAAATACATAATCATATTTTTCTTTTATAATAATTGTCCAATGCAGTTTTTCTGACAAACCATACACACCAATATTTTTTTCTTTTTTACTATCAAAAAAAATTATCTGTTCATCAATTTTATTATTTTTTATATATTTCTTATATACTTCTGTATTCAGTATTGTTTTTCTTTGGTAGACTGCTTCAGGATACTCTAAATAAGAAATATATATCCCTTCTTTATCCACAATTCTTATCATAGAAGAACCATCTCCACTTTTAAACTTGTCACTAAAATCATCTAAAGCACGCAAATTTATAATAAATACAGCAAGTGTATTAGGATCTATTCTAAAACTGTAAGAGATAGATGGAGTGTAATTATCCCAAGAAAGATATACATCTGTCCAATGACTTTTCTTTCCTTTTTGGAGTGCTTTAAAAAAATGTGTATTTGAATAGTCATATCCTATAAAAATTCTATCATTTGTAGAAGATGAAAAATCTGTCAAAATTCCATCATTATTCAAAATCATTATTGTATTTATAGATTTACTCACATGCAATAATCCAGTGACCAAATTATGTTTTTTACGCGAATAATTTTTTTTTACATATTCCCCTTTGTCTTCAATATCTTCTAAAAGAGAGGTTATTTGTGCTTTGGCTTGCTTCAGATATTGACTATGATTGTACAAAATATTTTTTTTTTCAGAGTTATATCCATTATAAAGAATAATAGAAGATCCTAAAAAAAGTGGAATAATTGTAAATACAAGTAGATAAATTAATATATTATTTTTTAAACTTTTAAGATGCATCAATCATCCATAACAACAAATTTACTATTTCGTACTTCCATCATAAAAAAATTTCTCATAACATCACCATACTTATCAAAAATTATATCCCCTTGTAATCCATCATATCTTTTGATTTGTAATATTCGTTGTTTGAGAGTTTGAACATCCATAGAATTTCGTAGGTTTTGTATAATTATTTGTGCTAATTCGTACCCTTGTAATGCAAAGACCGATGGAGATTTTTTATACTTATTTTCATATGCAGTTTTAAATCTTAAAAATCTCTTATCTTGTGAATTTTCATCGTATGTTCCACTAAAAAGAACACCCTCAATAGCTTTTCCACCTTGCATTATAAAATCATTTGTTTTTGCCCAACCAGAAACAAATATTTTTGCGTGAACATTGTGAAGTCTTAAATATTGTATAATACTTGCACTATCTACAGAATTTCCTACTATAACAATCATATCACTTTTTGTTTTTTGTAATTGTACTAAAATATTTGAATATTTACTATTTAGATCCTCTTTACCTATATATTTTTTTCCACCTTGGTCTATAAAAATTTTTTCTAAAATATAATTATAATCATCAGTATGTGCTTTGTTTTTTGAGTCATAAATAAAAAATATATTTTTATATCCTTTAGATATGAAGCTTTTTGCTAAAGAGATATATCTTTTGGAAGAGTTATCAACTTGAATTCGTAAAAGATTATCATCTTTTTTTGTAAAAAAACTACTACTTGCAGTTGAAGAAAGGAGTAGAGTATCTTTAGGAATAAGAGGTAAAGCAACCTTTGTCATAGAACTCGTAGTATTCCCTACAATTAGTTTAATATTGTTATCTACAAAATATTCTATAGTTTCTTTTGCTTTTTGATCTTTTTGTTGATCATCTTTTTCTATTATTTGGATTTTTTGATTTTTTATGGTGTAATTTATCTCATCAAAAGCAAGCATAAAACCATCTCTTGAGCTTACTCCTAAATTTGAATATTTTCCACTTAAACCAGCAAAAAAACCGATTTTCAAATCTGAATCTTGCTTATTCTCACATCCTATAAAAATTAATAAGATACATAAAATACCTAATGATTTTTTATAAATCAACTCCATCTATTAAACCTTTTATACTATCATATATTTTTAATCAAACTTCATAGAAAAATCAAGCCAAGTGGCTTGATGAATAATACTCCCACTGCTAATAGCATTTATTCCTGTATCCAAATAAGATTCTATTGTTTCTTTAGTAATATTACCACTCGCCTCAAGTAAAATATGTGGATACTTATCATCTCTAAAAGTGGCTACCTTCTTGATCTCATCAGGAGTCATATTATCACACATAATAATATCAGCACCAGCACTCATAGCTTCTTGAACTTGTATGAATGTTTCACATTCTATCTCTATTTTAGTTACCCATGAGATTCTCTTTCTGGCTTTTTTTACAAACTCTTTAAGATTAATAATAGTTTTAAGATGAGTATCTTTCAACATCAAACAATCATCTAGTCCTAGCCTATGATTGATAGCTCCACCAACTCTACTTGCATATTTTTCGAAGTTTCTTAATTGTGGTCTAGTTTTTCGTGTATCTAACAATACCACCTCACTATCTTTTAGAAGTTTTGCATAAGAATTTGCACTCGTAGCTATCCCTGAGGCATGCTGTAAAAGATTTAGAAAAGTTCTTTCACTACTTAAGAGTACAGAAGCTTTCCCTTCAAGCTCAGCTATCACATCACCTTTATAAACATTTTCACCATCTTTAATCAAAAATTTACAATCAAACTTTTCAGCTCGTGCTAAAACTCTAGCATATTTCACACCAGCTAAAACACCATCATCTTTCGCTATCACTCGTGCTGTAAATCTACCCTTTGGTGCAATGTCAAAAAAGAGGTCACCTCGACCATTATCTTCTACAATAGCATTCTTAACAAATTTTCTTATATTTATACCCATTTTAAACCTCAAACATTCTATTTAATGCAATTTTAGCATATTTTTCAACATCTTTAGGGATAATAATCTCATTTTCATATGTTTCATTTTTAATTGAAAGCAAAGTGTTGTACAAATCTTCAATGACTGTTTCGTTCATCGTAGGACATTCTGGCTTCGTAGAACTAAGCACATAAGTATTTTTAGGACGAAGTCTATTCACCATATTAAATTCTGTTCCAACAACTACTTTTTGATCTGCTGGAATCTCTTTTGTAATATAATTGATTAGTTGAGAAGTAGAACCCGAAAAATCAGCTTTTGCTACAATAGCAGGATCACATTCGGGATGCACTGCTACTAAAATATCAGGATATTTTTCTCTATAAAAATCAATATCATCTGTTGTAAATAGTTGATGAACAGAACAAAAACCATTAAAACAAATAATATCTGCTTTTACCACATCTTCTATATCATCAATACCAACTACAGCTGATTTTAGTTTCATCTCATTTGCAAAATTTTGTCCCAAACATCTATCTGGAACAAAAAATATTTTTTTACCACTTTCAAGACCTTTAGTGATGATTTTAAAAGCGTTTGAACTTGTACAGACAAGTCCACCCATCTTACCAACTTCTGCTTTTACTTCAGCAGATGAGTTAATATATGTAATAGGCAAAATATCCTCATTTTTTATCCCTGCTTCATTTAATGTTTGTAAATTTGATTTGAAATATTGCACATCAATCATTTTTGCCATCGCACAACATGCAATTTTTGGCATCATAACTCTTTTTTGAGGTGCCAAAACTTTTAAACTTTGTCCCATAAAACCAACTCCACAAAAAATAATATTTTTTTGTGATGCAGCCATCCCTCTTTTTGCAAGCTCCAAACTATCACCTGTTATATCAGCCATATCAAAAACTTCGTCTTTTTGATAAAAATGAGCAACTATTGCAACATCTAGTTCTTTTTTTAACTTATTTATCTCTTCTTTAAAATTCATCTCTATTATTTCCTACATTTTCTATAATGTAAATATATCAAATTATTGGTTATATATAGATATTTTTTGACACTAATTGTACTTAAGTCCTCTGTATTATCTTTATTTATAATATCTTTAGTTGAATTATTTATAATAAATATAACAAAGTCTATTAATTAAATGTTAATTTTGAATACAACAATATTTAGATAAAATACAATAATTTACAAAAAGGAATTTTATGGACTTTTTTACAAATCCAAATGTATTATTTTATATAGTCGCTTATTTAGTAGGATCTATCCCTTTTGGTTTACTTTTAGCAAAAAAATTTGCAGGGGTCAATGTACAAGAATCAGGAAGTAAAAGTATAGGTGCCACGAATGTTTTACGAGTAGTAAAACAAACCAATCCCGCACTCGCTAAAAAACTAGGTATTGCCACTGTTTTACTTGATGCTATTAAAGGCTCTGTAGTTATTGGAGTTGCTATGATATATGGGATGAGTACAGAAACTCTTTGGGCGATCGCTGTTATGAGTGTTTTGGGTCATTGTTATAGTGTTTACTTAAGTTTTGAAGGGGGGAAAGGGGTTGCTACTGGACTTGGAGTATTTTTAGTACTTATTCCTATCCCTACACTTGCAGGAGCTATAGTCTGGGGATTTTGTGCCAAAGTATTAAAAATCTCTTCTATTGCATCACTTGTGGGACTCATGAGTGTTGTTATTGTAGCAATACTTTTGAACAATGGTTTAGAGATAGACTCTAATGCACCTATGTATATTATCACTTTTATTATTTTTTATAAACATATTCCAAATATTATACGACTTATAAAAGGTGAGGAGACAAAAGTTGCATAAATCTACAAAAATGTATGTGTCTATTGATAACTTAACTTTCAAAACTATCATAGGTATTTTACCTTTTGAAAGAGAAAAAAAACAAAAAGTGATTGTCGATATAGAATTTACATACAAATTCAAAAAAAATCAAAAAGATTTTATTGATTATAGCCATGTAGCAAATATGGCAAAATTAATTATAAAAAAAGAAAAATTCAAGCTTATTGAGGATGCTATTATATATCTACAAAGAGCACTAAAAAATGAATTTAAACTCAATAACTTAAAAGTAAAAATCACAAAACCAGATATTTTGAAAGAGTGCCTCGTAAGTGTGAGTAGTTAACTACTCACCATCACTTTTCAAAGAGTCCTAAAAACTCAAACTATCTTTTTTTACTTATTATCTTCACTATCAACAGTTATAACAGTATGCACATTACCTCGTGGATTATAGTCTGCAATTATTTTCATTTTTCGAGGTTGTAAATTTTTGTATAAAGTATCAAAAATCTCATTAGCACTATTTTCATGAGAAACATGCCGAGACATAAAAGAGTTAATATACAATTTTATCGCTTTTAATTCTATTACTCTTTCATTTGGTACATACTCTAATTTTATTGTTGCAAAATCTGGATAGCCACTCCGTGGACACAAACACATAAATTCTGGTAATTCAATATTTATCGTATAATTTTTATCATTTTTATTTGGCCAGTAATGTTCACTCGCATCTATATCAAATTCTAAGATCTCTTTTTCACCATATTTCATACATTATTCCCTTTAATATCTACTTTTAAGTTCATTATACAAAAAATTATGTTAAATTCTAATAATTATAATTAGAGAGGCTCATTGATGGATATTTTGACAATAATTGTAGCAATTTTATTTTTATCTTTACTACTTAATTTAGTGTTAAAGAAAATAAAAATATCCCCAATAGTTGGATATATTTTTACAGGGATGATTGTTACACTTTTTTTAGATCGTGTAGATATTGACCAAAATATCGTAGCTCATATTGCAGAGTTTGGTATAGTATTTTTGATGTTTACTATTGGTCTTGAATTTTCTCTTACACATCTCAAACAGATGAAAAAAGAGGTATTTGTTTTTGGAACACTTCAAGTGATGGTTACCACAATTATTTTTACCTATATTGCAAAATTAGGTTTTGCTCTTGATATGAAAACATCTCTTATTATAGGAGCTGCTTTAGCTTTATCTTCTACAGCAATAGTCCTTAAAACACTCAATGAAAATGGAGATATTCATCGACCATATGGGAGAAATAGTGTTGGTATTTTGATATTTCAAGATTTGGCAGTTATCCCTATACTTTTAATGATTACTATTTTGTCTGATTCCTCTGTATCTCTTGGAGATATGTTATTAAATACTTTATATTCAGCGATTATAGTGGGGATAATTTTATTTATTATTGGTAAATATTTAGTTGAGTTATTTTTATCTTATGTAGTAGATAGTAAAGTGGAAGAGCTTTTCATCATGTCTATTATTCTGATCGTTTTAGGTGCTGCACTCTTGGCACATACTTTTGGATTTTCATACTCATTAGGAGCATTTTTAGCGGGAATGCTTATTGCTGAAACAAAATATAAATACCAAATAGAAGCTGATCTTATCCCTTTTCGAGATATTTTGCTCGGTATATTTTTTATATCTGTAGGGATGCAAGTAAATTTTTCTGCAGTTATAGATAATTTTTTTACTATTATTGGATTGACAGTAGCTATTTTATCTATTAAAGTGATTATTATTTTTGCTATTTTAAGATTTTTTAATAGTAGAAGTAGATCGTTCAAAACTGCACTTACATTGGCACAAGTTGGAGAATTTTCATTTGCAGTTTTAGCATTGGCAAGCACAAATCATCTACTTAGTGATAGTATAAATCAAATTATGATCTCTGTAGTTATATTATCTTTGCTTTTTACCTCTTTAGTAATACGCCATGTTCGGATATTTGTAAAATATTTTCATCAAGAAGGTAATGATATTATTGAAGAACCTGTGATGGAAAATGCAGGGATAAAAGATCATATCATAGTGTGTGGTTACTCATTATTGGGTCAAAAGATTGTCAAAAAATTAAAAAAAGTAGGTATCAATTATGTAGCTGTAGAGCATGAAAGACAGCATGTAAAAGAGGGGCATCAAAATGGAGATATTGTATTCTTTGGAAATGCTGCTTCGCAAACTATGCTTAACTCTTTATATATCAAGAATTGTATTGGGGTAATTATAGCAATTGACAATGATGAAAAGATTCGACTTATTACACAAACAATTAAAAATATTGATCCCAATATCAAAGTTACAGTCAAAATCTCTCATGAATCGCAATATAAAGATTTTGAAGATTTAAACATAGATGCATTTGTACATGAATATGAGTTGGTAGCTAGAAGACTTATTGAAAAAGCTACAAAATGTAATTTAAAATAAAAATAAAAAAGAGGTTTATAGATGCCAAGTTACAAATATGAGTTAGATGAAGAGTTAGATTTAGAAGAACCAAAAAAATATAAAGTATTATTACTTAATGATGATTTTTCAACCATGGATTTCGTGATAGATATTCTTAGCATTGTCTTTAGAAAATCAACAGAAGAATCAGAACAAATAATGCTTGATGTTCATAACAATGGCAAAGCAGTATGTGGAATCTATACCCAAGAGATAGCACTCACAAAAGTTTCTCAAGTAAAAACAATGGCAAGAAAGGCAAACTTTCCATTAAAAGCAATTGCCCAAGAGGAATAACATATGATTCACAAAAACTTACAAAAAGTATTTACAGATGCTGTCAATTATGCACGAGCAAATAATCATGAATATATCACTGTAGAACATGTATTTATCTACCTTTTACAATCAAAATCAATTTTAAGCCTTTTGAGTCAAATGGAGATGGATACAAAATTTTTATTTACTACACTCAAAGAATATATACTTAAAAATACTCCAAAATATCCAGAAGATATAGTCAATGTAGATCCAATAGAAACTATTACACTTACAAATACAATAGAACAGATGATTTCGCACGCTTCACTTTCAGGTAAAAAAGAATCAACTGTAGAAGATATGTTCGTTTATATTCTAAAAGATGAAACAGCATACTGTACTTATCTTTTACACCAACAAGGACTTGAGAGAATTGATATATTAGAAGAGATAAGTCATGGCGAATCTTCCATAGATGACAAAATTGAAGAGGAATTTGAAGGGAAAAGTACTCAAAAAAAGAAAGAAAAAGAGGAAACACCTTTAGAACAAAATAGTGTTGAATTAGTAACCATTGCATTAGAGGGGAACATTGATCCTGTTATCAATAGAGAAAAAGAGATACATCGAGTAGTAGAAATACTCGCTAGAAGAAAAAAAAATAATCCTATCTTATTAGGAGAAACTGGTGTTGGAAAAACAGCCATTGCTGAGGGTTTGGCTCTAGCTATTGCGAATAAAAATGTACCTACATTTTTAGAGGATGCAAAAGTATATTCACTCGACATGGGTTCTATGCTTGCAGGGACAAAATACAGAGGAGATTTGAAAAAAAACTCAAAGCTGTTTTAAAAGAGGTAAGTAAAAAGAAAAATGCTATTTTGTTTATTGATGAGATCCATACGGTTGTAGGTGCAGGAGCTGTTGGTGGAAGTACTATGGATGCTTCAAATATACTCAAACCAATGCTGAGTTCAGGAAAACTTCGTATCATAGGTGCTACAACTTATGAAGAGTTTAGAAATGATTTTGGGAAAGATAAAGCTTTTAGTAGAAGATTTGCTAAAGTAGAGATAAAAGAACCCTCTATTGATGATTGTGTCACTATTTTAAATGGTCTTAAAAATAAATATGAAGAATTTCATGGAGTTATTTATACGGATGAGAGTCTCAAATTGGCTGTTGAATTAAGTAAAAAATTTATTACTGATAGATTTTTACCCGATAGTGCAATTGATGTGATTGATGAAGTAGGGGCTACAATAAAACTTGAAAAGAGTTCCAAAAGAAATATCAAAATTACAGCCAAAGATGTAGAAAAAACTATCTCTAATATAGCACAGATACCACCAAAAACGGCTACCTCTTCGGATCTTTCTTTACTCAAAAATCTACAAAAAAACCTACAAAAAAGAGTTTTTGGACAAGATAGTGCTATAGAAACAATCGTAAAAGCAATTAAGATAAATCGTGCGGGTATGGGACTTGACAATAAACCCGTTGGAAGTTTTTTATTTACAGGAAGTACAGGGGTAGGAAAAACAGAAGTAGCAAAAGAGTTGTCACATGTGATGGGTGTCCATTTTGAGAGATTTGATATGAGTGAGTATGGTGAAGCACACACAGTGAGTCGTCTTATAGGAGCACCTGCTGGATATGTAGGGTATGAAAAAGGGGGTCTGTTAACAGAGGCTATCAAGAAACATCCTCATACCGTTCTTTTACTTGACGAGATAGAGAAAGCCCATCCTGATTTGATGAGTTTACTTCTACAAGTGATGGATAATGCAACGCTTACAGATAACAATGGTACCAAAGTAGATTTTCAAAATGTCATACTCATTATGACCTCAAATTTAGGGGCAACTCAAGCCAATATCATGGGATTTGCCAAAGATGATGGACTTAATGAAGATAAAGCAGTCAAAAAATTCTTTGCTCCAGAGTTTCGAAATAGACTTGATGCGACTGTAAAATTTGATCATTTAAGTCACTCTATATTGATGAAGATTGTAAGTAAATTTATCAAAGATTTAGAAAATAGTTTGAGTGACAAAGCGATAACCATTACATTGACCATAAAAGCAAAAAAAGAGCTAGCACGACTAGGGTATGATAAACTTATGGGTGCTAGACCTTTACAAAGAGTTATCACCGAAAAAATTAAAGTACCACTTACAGATGAGATTTTATTTGGAGAGCTCAAAAATGGGGGAACTGTAAAAATAGATTTTGTAAAAGAGCAGTTTGTATTCGTTTGTAAAAAAGATACAAAAGAGATTATTTAATAATTATATCTCTTTGTATCCTAATTTATGGCCGAACCCAAATTCCAAATAGGTAACATAATTGCTAAGATTAACCACAATACTACTAGTGAAATAAGCAATATTAGTAAAGGTTCCATAATACTAGAAAAATTTTTAAGGCTTTTTAAAAATCTTTTTTTATATTGAATAGCTATATCTAATAAAATTGATTCATATTCATTGGTATAATCAGCAGTATGAAGTAATTTTATGGTCAAACTATCAAATATTTTACTTTGATCAAAAGCATCGGATACAGAGGAACCATTTTTTATACTACGAAGTATCTTTTGCATTGTTTTTTGTACATACAAATTATTCACTATATTTTTGCTATTTGATATAGCCAATTGAAACTGGTATTTTGATGTTACAATAATAGAGATAGAGAGAAATAATCTATAAAAGTAATACTCTTTCATTACATTACTCAATAGAGGAATATTTAATAGTAGTATTTTATCAAAAAAATATTTGTACTTTTTTACAATATAAAAAATACAAATTGTACCTATTATAATTGCAAGTAAAATAAAAAAACTATAATTTTCTAACATAGTTTTTATCCATAAAAGTACCTGTGTAGGGTAGGGTAAATCGTCTTCTAAAAGAGTAAATACAAAATCAAAATTTGGTAAAACATAGATAAATATCATACATATTGAAACTATTAAAGAAAAGATAAGTACCATCGGATACCGTAAAATATCGTGTAGTTTTTCGCTACTTTGTATATCTTGTGTTAAAATTTCTACTAGAGAATGTATTGATTCTTTAATATTTCCATTTTCAAAACCAAGTTTTAAAAATAGTAAACTTGTTTCTCCCAAATATTTTTTATATTTTTTAAGTGCTTCATCAATACTAATAGAGGAGCTTAATGATTGTTGCATAATATCTAAAATTTCATAGATCATTTTTTCTTGTTCTAAATCGAGTAAGAGATCAACTGATTCACTAAATGTAAGATGAGAATGTAACATAATATCAAGTTGAGAAAAAAATTCATAGATATCTTTTTTGTGATTTCTGAATGTTGGTAAGTTAAATTCAAACTTTTTGATCTCTTTTATATATAAAACATTTAATGGATAATCATTTAAATTTTTTAATTCGATAACACTTTTTGCTTCAAGGATACACTCTTGTATCTCTTGGTTCTTCTGATAATAAATTGTGAATTTTTTCATATTTTACTGTAAAATTCTTCCAATGATGTTACACCAGCCTTGACTAATTGTAAAGCTTTTTCTTTTAAACAAAAAAATCCATTATTTTTCACATAAGATTCAATTTTATGTAAATTTTTACTTTGTGTTATCATTTTAGAAACAGCCTTATCAATAGATAAAACTTCAGATACAACCATTCTACTTTTATAGCCTGTAAAATTACACTCTTGACACCCTTTATGTATGTAACTCTTCAAATCTTTCTCTTTTTGTTTACAAATAGGGCATAACACTCTTACTAATCTTTGAGAAAGTACCATTTTTAATGTACTAGCAATTAAGTATGCTTTTGCATCAAGATCTAAAAGTCGTGTGATAGTTTCTAAAGAGCTGTTGGTATGTAAAGTAGCCAATACAAGATGTCCTGTCAAAGATGCTTGAATCGCAATCTGTAAGGACTCTATATCTCGTATTTCGCCTATTAATAGTATGTCAGGATCTTGTCGTAGTACATTTTTTAAGACCGTTTGATAATTGAGTCCTATCTCATTATTTATACTTATTTGCATCACACCATCAAGTTTATATTCAACAGGATCTTCAATGGTAATGATTTTTTTATTTTTCGTATTAAGACTACTTATCATAGAATACAAAGAAGTTGTTTTTCCACTTCCTGTGGGTCCTGTTACCAAAATCAATCCTTGATTGAGTCGAATAGTTTTTTGGATGATAGTCAAAGTATCTGCATCAAATCCTATACTATCAAGATTCTTTTGAATGTTATCATTATCTAATATTCGTAATACTATTGATTCACCGTGAATAGTTGGCATTGTGGAGATTCTCATGTCATAAGTCTTTTGATCAATCTTTCTTGTGATACGACCATTGAGGGGATGTCTTCTTTGGGAGATATCTAAATTACCAAAATATTTAATAACAGAACTAATCGCCAAAAAAAGCTTACTCTCAAAGCGAAATATTTGATTGAGTTCACCATCTATTCGTATACGAATAATAAGACTCTTATCTAATGACTCAAAATGAACATCACTTACATTCTTCAAAATACAAAATTCAAATAACAGATCTAAAAAATTTATTATATGAAAATTTTCATCATTTGCATACGCATTTTTTATTGATTTAAGTGCTAATTTATGCAAATCAAGTTTTAATGCATAATATTGTAATTCAGAATTTAAAGACAATTCATCTACAAAAATAAATTTGATAGGTTTTTGAAAATATTCCATCAAATATTCACTATTTTTATGCTCTTTACATGTCGCAATTATCAAACATAATTCTTCATCTTTCAAAGGAAGAATTTGATGTTTGAGTAAAAATATATGCTCAATAGTATATGATAGTGAATAGTCAATGGTATAATCCAGCACTGATTTATTCATTAGTTATCTCCTTTTTTAAATGAATATGTGTGTATTTTTGTACAAAAAGTACTTCTGAATCAGAAATTTTAGATACTATAAAACCTTTTATGTGATCACCTTTTTTATACCAATCACCTTCTATCAAAACTTCACCTGCAATAATTGCCTCAATTTTTATGGAAGTATCTTTTTTTTTCCTTTTTTTTGTCTCAAGAAAGGGATTTGGAATATTTGAAAAGACTAGCTCTTCCTCCTCAAAATATTTTTGTGTATTTATAATAAGATTTAATACAAGCTCTTTTTTCCCTTTTTCTATTTCACACTTTGAAATTACAAAATTCTCTTGAATATGTTCCAAAAAATGTATCACATTTATAAAGGAACCCATTACCTCAAGAATAATTGTTTTTTTTGTAAACTTCATATCCAGAATCTCTAAAGTAAACTGGATACTTCTATTTTCGAAATATGAAACCAACTCAATATCACTTAAATGTTTTGCTTTTTTTTGTACTACTGTATTGCTTATAATTGGTGTACTTTTCTCCACTTTATTCTCTTGGTTAAAATAGAATTTATCGTAAAAAATAGCAAAAAAAATATAACACAACATTACAATACCATAGAGTTCAGCTTTTTGTACAAATGATAAAAAATCATAATTTTTTTTATATAACAACTGTAACTTCTAATGTATAAATATTTTTCTCTTTATTATATTTCAATGATTTTATAATCATATTTTTTTTATATACATTGATAAAATTTAGAATATTTTGTTTATTTGTACTCATAATAGTAGTATATATTTTCTTTTTTACATATACTATTTCTTTAATGTAAATTTTATTAATATGAATATATTTAAAAAGTTCTAGTGTTTTACTAATTGGTTTTATATGTGGTTTAATTTTTACTAGGTGTACTTTAGAAATGCTCTTTTGTGGAATACTACTTGTAGTAGATGATTGAAAATAAATAAAACTAACAAAGAGAAGAAAAGATAATGCTACAAAAAAGATAAAATAATAAAAAGAATTTTGTTGAAATAAAGGATATTCTTTATAATTTACACTCAAAATATTTTTATCAAGTATACTCTTTTTCAAATGTTGTATCTCATGATTACTTCTATAAAATAGTTCAAAATTTTCAATCTTATATTTCTGTTTTATATAAATTTCTATATCTTCTTTGACTGTAACATTGAATTTTTTATAAAATATAATATTTCCTTTTTCTATAACCGTAAAATAGTTTTTTGTATAATATACCTGAATCTTTGTAGATAAACTATCATTAGTATATAAGTAAATAAGTGGTTCAATAAGAGTTTTTACTATTACTTTATTATAAAATATAATATCATATGATTGCATACTTTTATTAAAATAAAATGAAAAAAAAGTTTGTTTAGAGAAAGGTAATTCGCTATTTTGTATAGAAGTTCGTATAAAATTTAAAAGATTTTTTGGAGTGATCTCTTCACTGACCTTAATACTAAAAGAAAAAATATCTTTAGCATCAAGGATTTTCATTTTAAGATATACTCTTAGTCAAAATTATATCCCATTTCACTTAACGAGGTTTTATTTTTTGTCCACCCTTTTTTGACGGAAACAAAAAGCTCAAGATAAACTTTTTTCTGAGTTAGTCTTTCAATTTTCTTTCTAGCGTTGTATCCTATTCTTTTTATAGCCACAGCACCTTTACCAATAATCATCCCTTTTTGAGTTGATTTTTCTACAACTATTGTTGCTTTTATCACATCTACATTATCTTTTTCTTCAACTCTATCGATAACTACATCTGCTTCATAAGGAATCTCATCACTAATATTATCAAAAATTGATTCTCTAATAAATTCACGATATATTTCTCTTAAATGAGAAGTTGTCATGATTTCTGTGTCATATAATGGTGGTGAATCAGGAAGATGTTTTACTATAGCATCTAAAATATCTACCTCTTTTGTCCCTTTCTTAATTGAAACAGGGATAAGTGATTCATATTTTTCATCATATATTTTATATTCTTCTATCTTATCGAAAACTTCAGCTTCAGTTACAAAATCAGTTTTTGTTAAAAGTAATATATGTTTTGTATTCTTTTTATTTTTAATTAAAAAATCTTCATAATGTTTGATTTTATCAGTAACAGGTGCCAAATACAAAATTAAATCACAATCACCTATAGCTTTCAATGCCTCTTCAAGCATAAATTGATTGATCAACTTTTCATTTTCATGAATACCTGGAGTATCTATAAATACTACTTGATCCTCTCCATTCATAACTATTACATTAGATCTCTTTCTTGTTGCATTTGCTTTGTGAGAAACCATAGTAATTTTTTCACCCACAAGCCAGTTTAACAACGAACTTTTCCCTGCATTTGGTCGTCCTACCGTTGCTACAAATCCACATTTTGTTTTTGTCAAATTTTTTCCTTTTTTATTACACTGAAGTAATTGTTCTATCTTCTAAATTTAAATAACGGAGTAAATAACCAGCTTCTTGCGGTGTCCATTTTATCTCTTTTTCTAAGTCCTCTAAACTTTGATTTTTATTTACAGCCAAATCATATCTATGTACAATATCAAATACTTTTTTATGTAAATGACTTTTTATAGCACCAGTTATGAAACTAGGTATGATATTATCCATATCAGGTATCAAAAATACCCTTTCCTCTTTTATAAATCGTAACATTATTCCTATTTCAAAAGAGTGATACTCACTCACTTTTAACTGCTCTAATGTTTTATTTTTATAACCAAGTGATTTATATGTAGAGACTTCATTCGCTATCATAGGTTTAATCTCTTCAATATCCAAATTCATTAAAGAATTAGGTAAAACTATATCTTCAATAGACATGGCTTCTGGATCAAAAGTTCTTTTTTTTAATCGAGGAGCAGCATTCGTAACCTTTTGAAGTAATTTTTCCATAAAAGCCATAATTTCCCTTTCAATACTTTAAAATATTTATTATTATACAATACTTTTAATGAAAGATAAACTATTTAAAAAACCAATTAC
>Ga0193961_1000229_pt1 | contig 22564 bp, 21 predicted proteins | sample FB_4_MG_FD_140371 | JGI IMG/M metagenome (GOLD analysis project Ga0193961, IMG submission 140371) | Microbial mat bacterial communities from the Broadkill River, Lewes, Delaware, United States - FB_4_MG | ecosystem: Environmental > Aquatic > Freshwater > River > Microbial mats | place: USA...
TTCTTATCGCTATTTTCTTTTACATACTTTTCAAACATTATCCATCCTAAACTATCATATAACAAATCAAACTCTATATTTGTTTGTTTTTTAAGTTCTAAATGAATTTTATAAAACTCTTTATAAAGTTTTCCAAAATGATACTTCTTTTCTCTTTGTAAAATTGTAGGGAAATTACTTTGTTCAAGTTCTTCAAATTGCTTCTGCAAATACTCTTCATCTCCAACACAAGCACAAGTTATAACTTCAAAAGGTAAATATTTTTGTAAGTACAAAGCTGTAGTACCAGTTCCACTTGGTAAAAAAACTTTTAAATCTTTTATTTTATTTTCATCTGCCCAAGATTTAATCTCATTTGCTAAGATATTCAATCCAAAGCTTGCTTCATTAATTGCTCCACCTTCATTTATAAATAAAGTATCCTCATTAAATAATTTTGGTACTTTTCCCTCATATATATTCACGTTATTCTCTATTGTATATTTATAATTTCCAATTGGATTTTCTTTTAAATATGAAGCAATATGATCAACATAATAATCAAATTGCCAGCCTTTTAATTTTGCCAAAACTGATAAAGAGTACATAGCATTTGATTGTGCAGAGCCAAATGAGATTATTTTTTTGATATTTGAAAAATCATTTTTTAAATAGTAGTAAAACTTTCTAGCTTTATTTCCTGAAAAGTCACTATCTAATAAATCATCTCTTTTTACAAAATATTCTTGATTATTAAATTTGATTTGTTCAATAGGGGAATTTGTGTAGTTCATAGTGAAATTGTACCATTCATTAACAAAAATTTTGTACAATAAGAAAAAATATTATGGGGTATTCATGAATTATATGGAATATATTGATAAAGGTGGAATTATAGTCTATATTTTAATTGGTTTAAATATTATTGGATTAACTATAATTTTATGGAAATTTTTTACTCTTCCAAGAAAAAATTCAATGATTGAAAAAATAAAAAATAAAATCAACGCAGAAAAGCCAATTTATGCACAAATTGAATATGAAGTAAAAAAATTAGAATCAGGACTTACATATATAAAAAATATAGCTACAATTGCACCCTTACTGGGACTACTTGGTACAGTAATTGGTGTTTATAAATCTTTTGAAGCAATTACTAAAAATGGATTAGGTGATCCAACAATTTTTTCAAATGGTATTGCAATCGCATTAATTACAACAATTGCTGGACTAATTGTAGCTATTCCACATCATATAGCTTATAATCATTTTATATCAATGATTGATGAAATAGAATTAAAAGCTAAAAAAGTTATTGGTCAAGTTTAATGAAAAGAAGAGAACCATTAGGTTTAGATTTAACACCTGTTATTGATGTTGTATTTATACTTTTAATCTTTTTTATTGTTACATCTGTATTTAAAAAAGATGAATTAGCTCTACTTTTAGACCTACCTTCATCAAATGCAAAAGAAATAAAAATAGAAAAAGAGCAAGTTTTTATAGAACTTAGCCAAAATAAATTAGCAATCAAGGGAATTGAAGTATCTTTTGAATCTTTAGAAAACAATCTAAAAGAAATAGAAAATAAACAAAAACCAGTTATAGTTAGAATAGATAAGAGTGTCGAGTATCAGAGGGTTGTAAAGGTTTTAGATCTACTTCAAAAATATGATTTAACAAACCTTGCATTAGTAACAAATGAAGAAGAAAAATAGTTTTTTTCTTCATTTTTTGTATAAATATTTACAAATTCAGCTTTTATTCTCAGTTTTATGATACAATGCTTCTATTGAAAGATGATTTAGAATTCATCTATAGTTTTAATTTTTATTGTCATGCTCCAAGTTTACAATACAATCAATCTAAAGAATTCTCAATTTTATATTTTCATCCCACTTTAGAAATGAAGTATATTTAAACAAAAAAGGACAACAATGGCAACATTAGTAAACGGAACAGTAAAATGGTTCAACAGTGAAAAAGGTTTTGGATTTATCGAGCAAGAAAATGGTGGAAAAGACGTTTTCGTACACTACAGAAACATCAACAATACAGGTTATGGTAGAGTTTCTTTAGAAGATGGTCAAAAAGTAACTTTTGAAATCGGTCAAAGTGACAAAGGTTTACAAGCAGAAAACGTAACTGCTTTATAATTTTCACTTTTACACTAAAAAAGGGGAAGAGTTTAACTCTTCCCCTTTTTTTTAATCAAAATTTTAACTCTCTAATTTTTTAAGTTCTAAATACTCTTCATCTGTAAAAATTCTTGATCTTGTAAGAAATTGATAACCATGATCTATTTCAATTGAAAAAGAGTTACCAAAAGCACCTTTCTCTTCTTTTACATCTACTATAATTTGTGAATTTCTAAAATATTCAAACTGTTCATGATCAATAAAAAATTCACAACCACAAATTTCACCCATTTTTACATTTCTACTAGGAACATAGAAATCACCTTTTTCATAACACATAGGAGCAGTTCCATCACAGCATCCGCCACTTTGATTAAATACAAGCTCACCATGTTCTTTTTTTAACATTTCTATAACTTCTGCTGCTGCAGGAGTTGTTGTTACTCTTCTTGTATCCATAATATATCCTTTATTTTATGCAAAAAAAAACGCATAGAAGTAAAACTTCTATGCGTTTATCATATTCTTTTAGAACTTAAATTCTAGAAGAAACCTAAAGCATTTTGGCTATAAGAAGTTAAAATGTTTTTAGTGTGTCTGTAAGAGTTTAACATCATCATATGAGTTTCTCTACCGATACCTGATTTTTTGTATCCACCAAATGATGCATGAGATGGATATAAGTGGTAACAGTTAACCCATACTCTACCAGCCTCTATACCTCTTGACATTCTATGTAATTGGTGAGCATCTCTTGACCATACTCCAGAACCTAATCCATAAATTGTATCATTAGCGATTGCTAAAGCTTCTGCTTCATCTTTGAAAGTTGTAACAGCAAGTACTGGTCCAAAAATTTCTTCTTGGAAGATTCTCATTTTGTTGTGACCTTTGAATAATGTTGGTTGAATATAGAAACCATTTGGATTAGTTTCAGATTCTAATACATCTCCACCGATTAATAATTCAGCACCCTCTTCTTTACCAATTTTGATATATTCCATAATTTTCTCTTTTTGGTTAAGAGAACATTGAGCACCCATCATATTTTCAGTATCTAAAGGATTACCTAATTTAATAGCTTTAACTCTTTCTAATACTCTTGCAATAAATGGCTCATAAATTGATTCTTGAATTAATGCTCTTGATGGACAAGTACAAACTTCTCCTGAGTTAAATGCAAATAATACTAAACCTTCGATAGCTTTATCAAAGAATTCATCATCCGCATCCATAATTGATTCAAAGAATACGTTTGGAGATTTTCCACCTAATTCTAATGTAGAAGGAATAATATTTTCAGTTGCATATTGCATAATTAATTGACCAGTTGTAGTTTCACCAGTAAATCCAACTTTTTTAACTAATGGATGAGTTGATAAGAATTTACCAATTTTTCCACCAGCACCATTAATAATATTAATAACACCTTTTGGTAAAACTTCTTGTACTGCTTCCATTAATAATAAAATTGACATTGGAGTAGCAGATGCAGGTTTCATAACAACACAGTTTCCAGCAGCGATTGCAGGAGCTAATTTCCATGCAGCCATTAATAATGGGAAATTCCAAGGAATAATTTGTGCAACAACACCATATGGCTCATAAATTTCTTGAGAAATCGTATTTTCATCTAAATCAGAAACAGTACCTGACTCAGCTCTAATTACAGATGCAAAATATCTGAAATGATCAACAACTAAAGGAACATCAGCTGCTAAAGTTTCTCTAATAGTTTTACCATTATCTAAAGTTTCAGCAAGTGCAAGTCTTTCTAAGTTTGCTTCAATTGCATCAGCCATTTTGTTTAATAATGTACTTCTTTCAATAACTGTAGTATGTTTAAATGATTGAAATGCAGTATTAGCAGCTTGAATTGCAGCTTCAACATCTGCTTCATTTGATCTTGGAATTCTTGTAAGAACTTCACCATCAACTGGAGAAATATTGTCAAAATACTCACCACTTGTTGGAGCAACCCACTCTCCACCAATAAAGTTTTCATACTGAGCGTTATACTGAGGTTTACTATAGATCATTTTTAAATCCTTTTTTTATTAATTTATTTGGAAAAAAATCGTTGATTTATGTTAATCAACTTTTTCGCTTAATGAAATTCTACACGAGAAATGTAGCGTATGTATAGCGTATGTGTAGCGTGTGTATAGCAATGTACTTTTTTATTGAATTTCTCCTTTTTTTAGGGGTTTTTTTAATCTTTTTTTCTTTGAAATTTTTAAAATATGTGCTACAATTTTTTTATGAAAACATATAATTACACACTAAACGATAAACCATTAAATGAATTAATAGATTTTTCTTTATTTGTTAATGAAAAAAATGTATTAATTCAAGTATTTTGTGGAGATAAGAAAAAAGTCTTTGAAAATTTAATAAATAACATAAATAGTGAACTACCAAATGCCATATGTATTGGATCATCTACAGATGGAGAAATAAACAATTCTAAGATTACAACATTAAAGACTGTTATTTCAATTTCAGTATTCAAAAAAACTACCATAAAGACTACATATGTAAAAGAGAAAGATTGTTTTACTAATGGTGTAGAATTAGCAAAAAGATTATGTGAAGATAAAACAAAATTATTAATTGTATTCACAGATGGTGCAAAAACTAATGGTGAAGAATTTTTAAATGGTATTAGTTTCGTAAATGATAAAGTAATAGTTAGTGGTGGGATGGCAGGAGATAATGCTCACTTTACTCAAACTTTTATCTCTTCTCAAAATCAAATATTAACTTATGGAGCAGTTGGAGTATCTTTAAACTCTGATGAATTAAATGTTTGCAGTGCTTATAATTTCAATTGGTCTCCAATTGGAATTGAGCATGAAATTGAAGAAGTTAAAGGAAATAGAGTTTATAAAATATCAGGATTAAAACCTTTAGAATTTTATGAAAAATATTTAGGTGAATATGTTGCTAAATCTTTACCAGCAACAGGAATAGAGTTTCCACTAATAGTTCAAAAAAATGGTATACCTTTAGCTAGAGCAGTTATTGGTAAACATAGGGATGGAAGCTTGAGTTTTGCAGGAAATCTTCACAAAGGAGATATTGTAAAACTTGGATTTGGAAATGTAGAAATGATTATGAATAATCCGCTAAAATCTTTATTTACTAAATGTAGTATAAAAGATACTGAAAGCTTTTTTATATATGCATGTATGGCAAGAAGAAGATATATGCCTGATTTAATAGATGTTGAAATAAAACCTTTTTCAGAGATTGCAACAACTGCTGGATTTTTTACTTATGGAGAATTTTATCACAATCATGACAAGAATGAACTATTAAATCAAACATTAACTGTATTAGCTTTAAGTGAAAAAGAAGTAGATTGTTCTGTGAAAGAACAAATTGCAGATCCAGAAACTACAAAATTAACAGACCATGCAAAAAGTTTACAAGCTTTAACACACTTAATACAACAATCTTCAAAAGATTATAATGAGCAATCAAAAAAATTAGAAATTGGTAATAATTATGCACAAAACCTTATTACTTCTCAAAAACAATTTTTAAAATATGCAATACATGAAACAAATACACCATTATCTATTATAATGGGTAATATTGATATGTTTGAAATAGAGCATGGTAAAAATAAGTATTTATCAAATATTGAAGTAGCTATGAAAAATATCTTTAGTATATATGATGATTTAAGTTATCTTGTAAAAAAAGATCAAGTAAATCAAGCAACACATGATATTAATTTAGTTGATTTTATAAGAAGTAGAATAGATTTTTTTACACAAACTGCAATGAAATTTAAATCTACTTTTAACTTTGTTTCTAATTATGATGAAATCATTTTAAACTTTAACGAAATTAAACTACAAAGAATTGTAGATAATAATTTAACAAATGCAATTAAATACACCTTACCAAATCAAGTTATAAATGTAACACTTAAAGTTTACAATGAAAATTGTGATTTTATAATAGAGAGTCGTTCAATTCAAATACTTGACCCACAAAAAATATTTGAAGAATATTATAGAGAAGAAGAATCTAAAGAAGGTTTTGGATTAGGATTAAATTTAGTAAAAAGAATATGTAGTGAAGAAAATGTAGGAATAAAACTAGAATCTGGTGAAAACTGGGCTTCATTTACATATACATTTAAAGGAATTAAAAAATGAAAATATTGTTATTAGAAGATGATATTATGTTAAATGAGATGATAACTGAATATCTTACTTCAACAGGACATGTAATAACGTCTACAACAAGAGGTTTACAATGTCTTGAAGTTTTAGAACATGAAAAATTTGATCTATTAATTTTAGATATAAATCTTCCAGATATTGATGGTTTTACTATTTTAGAAAAGTTACATGCCCAAAAAAGAATGGTACCAACTATTTATATATCTGCATTAATAGATATTGAAGATATTGCAAGAGGATTTGATATTGGATGTCATGATTATCTAAAAAAACCATTTCATTTAAGAGAATTAACACTTCGAATTAATAAAATATTAAAAACAAGAATTGTTCCACAAAGACATAAAAGGCTTTCAAAACACTATAGTTTTGATGCTGATAGTATGACTCTTTTATATAATAATGAACCACATATTTTACCAAAAAGGCAACTTCAAATTATTGAGCTTTTAGCACACAATAGAAGTTTAGTTGTTCAATATGATATGTTTAGAACATATGTATGGAATGATGATTTTATTGATAATGCTACAATCAGAGCTGAAGTTAATAGAGTAAAAAAAGTTTTAAAAGAAGATTTTATTAAAAATATTAGAGGTAGTGGATATATGGTAGAAAGACCTGAATAGGTTTTCTACTAAAATTGTATTGATACATAAAAACTAATATCAAAATCATCATCTTCACTTAGGTTATTATTCTTTTTATAAATTGTATATGAAGGTTTTGTAGTAGTTTCATATTCACTTCTTGGTAGCCATTCATGATAAACCCAGTGAATAAATTTCAAAACATCCCCTTTTTTACCTTGTAAATCAAATTTTGCATAAACTCCATCAGCTATGTTAAAACTTGGCAGTCTATCACTTTTTATATCTTCACTTTCATCTGGAACTATACATGCAATGTATTGACACTGATTTAATGGTGTAATTGTTGGATTGTCATGAAATAAGGCTATTTGTTTATATGATTTTATATCATTACTTAAAACCCACGTATGAAGTTTTTGCCAAGTTTCTTTTATATTTACGTTATAACCTCTATTTCTTATATAAAAACTTTTCATTGCTGGCATTTTTACAATTGTTGGGCTAATATCAGAAAAATCTGCCGTTGATTTCTTTGCAACTAATGATTGTTGTAAAATTTTATTTGAATACTCTTTATATCCACCTGTTCTCCACTGCTTTGGAGTTTGATCAAATCTTTCTTTAAATGTTTTTATAAAAGAGGACTGAGATGAATATCCACATAAATTTGCAATATTTGATATTGTTGAATATTTATTTGTAAGAAGTAGATTAGATGCTTTTTGTAATCTAATTGATTTTATACTTTCATAAATATTTATTCCAAATGCTTCTTTAAAAATACGATGCATATGAAATTTACTTACACCTAAATCAATACTTAATTCTTCGATATCTATATTAATTTCAATATGTGTATAAATATAATACATTATATTATTAGCAATTTTTGTTCGTTTTTCTAATGTTTCTTTTTTCATAACAATAATACTAGCACAAAAACTATATAAAAAAAGCACAAAAGAACAATTTAATATGCAAAAAATAAGAAGAACTATTTTTTTTAAAATCATACAATTAGTAAAATTTAAGAGGATGAGAAAATGATCAATAAAATTACAAAAGTTCTTGTTGCAAATAGAGGAGAAATAGCTCTTAGAATTATTAGAGCTTGTAAAGAGTTAGAAATCAAAAGTGTTGCCATATTTTCTGAAGTTGATATAGATGGTGTTTGGGTTAGAAAAGCTGATGAATGTTATCCAATACTAGGAAATCCTATTGAAGCATATTTAACCTATGAAAAAATAATAGATTTAGCAAAAAAAGCAGATTGCGATGCTATTCATCCTGGATATGGTTTTTTATCTGAAAATGCAGATTTTGCAAAAGCTTGTGAAGATAATGGAATTATATTTATAGGACCCAAAGCTGAACATATTGCATTATTTGGGGATAAGATGGCTTCTAAAGTTGCAATGAAAAAAATTGGTGTTCCAGTACTTGAAGGAACAGATACTCCAATATTAGATATAAAAGAAGGTGAGAGAATTTCAAAAGAAATAGGATATCCCATTATTATCAAAGCTGCTTTTGGTGGTGGAGGGAGAGGAATGAGAATTGTAAAAGAAGAAAAAGATTTTAAAGAAATGTTTGAATCAGCAACTTCAGAAGCAAAAAAATTCTTTGGTAGAGGTGAAGCTTTTATTGAAAAATATGTAGAAAATCCAAGACATATTGAAGTTCAAATTATTGCAGATAAATATGGAAATGTACTACACTTAGGTGAGAGAGATTGTTCTATTCAAAGGCGACATCAAAAAGTAATTGAAATAGCACCAAGTCCAAGACTTAATGAAAAAGTAAGACGTGAATTATATAGAGTTTCAACAAAGGCTATGTTCAAACTAGGTTATGAAAGTGTTGGAACCATAGAATTTTTAGTTGATGATAATGATAATATCTATTTTATTGAAATGAATACAAGGGTTCAAGTAGAACATCCTGTAACAGAATTAATAAGTGGCATTGATATTATTCAAAGAATGATAGAAATAGCAGAAGGTGATAAATTACAATTTTTACAAGAAGAAATTAAATTTAGGGGTTATGCAATAGAGTTTAGAATCAATGCTGAAGATCCAAAGAAAAAATTTATGCCATCATCTGGAACTATAACTAAATACTTAACTCCAGGAGGTCCAGGAGTGAGAATAGACACTAGTGTTTATACAGGTTATAAAATTCCTGCAAACTATGATTCTATGGTTGGAAAACTAATAGTTTGGGCGTTAGACTGGGAAGGAGCTGTGAAAAAAGCAAGAAGAGCCTTAGATGAATTTTATATTGAGGGGCTGCCTACTAATATTCCTTTACATAGAGAAATCGTAAGAGATTTAGATTTCATTAAAGGGAAGCTAGATACTAGTTATCTTGATAAAAAATTAGAAAAGTTCAATCTTGATGCAATTAACCATATTGAAGAAGAAGAAAAAAAGATGAAGAATATAACTAATTTACTAGAAAAAATAAAAGAAAAAAAAGTTAGTGTAAGATAGTAATCTTACACTAAAAATATAATTAGCAATAATAATATATAAAATTAGCACTATTAAACAATTTTTAAAGCACATAAAAAGAAGAACTATTTTTTTTAATACTCTACAATAACAGTGTTTTAAATAAGTTAAAATTTTAGGAAGAATATGGACTCTAATCATCAATTCAAATTAGTATTAAGCCAATGCGAATCTATAAATCTTAAAAAATTAAAAATGGATACTCTACTTTTAGTTGTACATACCTTGTTAAGTGATTTTGACAAATTAGACTATGAAGACAATTCAAACCCCATGATAATTACAGCAAGTAAAAATGATATAGATCTAATTAATAAAAGCGTTTACAATCTAAAAGACTATTTGGACAATAGTATTATAGTAAGAGATACTCTATTTTACTTATTTAAAAATCAAAAACAATCTGCTTTGTTCAGTAAGATTACAAGAAACTTAGAACCAATGAAAGTTTATTATAAATATCTTACAACTATATTCTCAACAAAACTGCAAAAAGGTTCTATGTGGATTCCAGAACTTTTAGCCTTTAGTTTACTTTACAATTATAAAAAGGAATTTGGAAAATCTCTCGTTCAATATCCTTATATAGATAATTTCCCCATAGAAACAATACTAAATATCTATAACAAAAATAATTTAGAGTTAAAAAAGAACATATCAAAAGCCGACGAAAAAACACCATGGAAAATTAAAACTAACATGGATGAAATGTATGATATATCTGAACTAATGGTTAAAAAGTATTTGGATTTTAATTTCAAAATTAATGAAAAAAGAGTTTCTAAAACTAGAGCAAAGAAGAGAAGATAAAATTAGATTATGAAATTTATTTCATAATCTATTTCATCAATAATAAAGAGTTCTTTCTATTTCTGTAAACTATTTCTTGTTCACTAAAATTAACACTATCTTCAATTTTTTTACTTATAATTCCATGCTCAGGAGATTTTATACAAACAGGATCAGTCGCGTTCATATCACCAGTTAATGCAAATGCTTGACATCTACATCCACCAAAATCTTTCTCTTTTTCATCACAAGTTCTACATGGCTCTTTCATCCAACTATCACCTCTAAAATAGTTAAATGCAGAAGACTCATTCCAAATTTCTTCAATAGAATATTCTTTTACATTTGGGAAAGTTAGAGGTAAAGTATTTGCAGTATTACAAGGTAGTGCTATACCATCTGGATTAATAGTTAAAAAAGTTGTTCCCCATCCATTCATACATGCTTTTGGTCTTGTTGCAAAATAGTCAGGTACAACAAAAAATACTTTCATATCTTTTCTTTGTTCTCTGTAATAATTTGTAACTTTTCTAGCTTCTGTGATTTGTTCTTGAGAAGGAAGTAATGCATTAATATTTTTCAATGCCCATCCATAATATTGAATATTTGCTATTTCTAAATAATTCGCACCTAACTCTTCAGCAAATTCAATAATGTCACCTATTTGATGAATATTTTGTCTAGTTATACAAGTATTTACAATAAGTTGTAAACCAGCTTTCTTTACTTCAGCTGCAAATTTAATCTTTTCTTCATATGAGCTTTTATTATTAGTGATTAATGTCATAGTATTCTTATCATGTGATTGAATACCAAGTTGAACAGTTTTTAATCCTGCTTCTTTTAGTTTTTGAACTATTCCTTCAGGAGCACCAACCCCTGATGTTATTAAATTTGTATAAAATTTTAAATCATTAGCTTTTTCTACAATTTCTACTATATCTTTATTTAATAATGGCTCACCACCAGAAATACCTAATTGAACAGCACCCATCTGTCTTGCTTGTTCCATCACTCTAAACCAATCTTCTTTGCTCATTGCATCTTTCGTAGAAGCAAAGTCAAGTTGATTATAGCAATATGCACACTCTAAAGGGCATTTATGAGTTAATTCTAAAAGAATCCATAAAGGTGGTTTTATTTCATTATTCATAACTTATCCAATTTCTATTTTTTGCTTCTTCTAAAAAACTTAATATATCTTTTGTTAAATCTGATACAGAAAATTTATCACATAATTTTTTATTCATATCATCAATAGTATTTATTCCATCACAAAGAGCAAGAATTTCTCCTGCACTTTGATTTAATTGAACCATACCTTCTGGATATAAAAGCACATAACAATCTTGTTTTTCTTCCCATTGGAATTGAAAATTTGGATTAATACTTACTTTTGTTGACATATTCATTTTATTTCTCACAATTAAAATATGGTGGTTTTTTTAATTCGTATGCTAAATATAAAGCATCACACATTGTCCATAGTATATCAAGTTTAAACTGTAAAATTGATACAGCTTTATCTTGAAGTTCTGGTGTGTTAAACTCTTCAAGTGTAATATTTAAACCATGTTGTACATCTCTTCTAGCTTCACTTAATCTTTTTTGAAAATATCTTAAACCTTTTTGATCAATCCAAGGATAGTTATCAGGCCAAGTATTTAATCTTTGTTGATGAATTTCAGGTGCAAACATTTCAGTTAATGATGACATTGCAGCCTCTTTCCAAGGAGCTCTTCTTGCAAAATTCACATAAGCATCAACTGCAAATTTAACTGAAGGTAATAAAAATTTATGAGATATTAAATCTTCTTTATTTAATCCAACAGCTTCACCTAATTCTAACCAAGCTTCAATTCCACCACCAACACTATCATGATCAATAATTCTATCTAACCATTTTCTTCTATCTTCTAAGGGTGGATTATTTGACATAATCGCAGCATCTTTTATAGGAATCATACATTGATAGTAAAATCTATTAGCAACCCAACCTTGAATCTCTTCTTTTGTACATTCACCTTTGTACATTCTAACATGGAAAGGATGATGTATATGATACATTCTACCCATACCTCTTAATTTTTTTTCAAAGTCTTCTTTGCTTAATAATTCACTCATAAATTCTCCTATTATTAAATTTCAATACTCATACCATCATAAGATATTTCAATTCCATGAGATATAAGTTCTTTATACTCAGGTGTTGACTCATCTAATACTGGATTTGTATTATTTAAATGTATTAATATTTTTCTTGGTTTTTCTAATTTATCTAATATTTCAATTAATCCACCTTTGTCACTTAAAGGTAAATGTCCCATATCAGTTCCTAATTTTGATGAAAAACCATTTTTAATCATTTCATCATTTGTCCATACTGTTCCATCTACTAATAATATATCAGCTTTTGCCATCTCATCAATAATATGTTTTTGAACTACACCTAAACCAGGAAGATAAAAAAGTCTCTTTCCAGTTTTTTTGTTTACTACAACAACACCAATATTATCGCCATCTCTTGGTTTATCTCTATATTTAGAATATGGTGGTGCATTTGAGATTAAAGGCATTGCATAAAATTCATGGTTAGGCATAACTGGAATTTCAAATGGCTTTCTATCAGGAATCACTTCATTATAAATAGTTCCTCCACCATCCCAGTGTTCTAACATTTTAAATAAAGGGAATGAAGTATTTAACTCCTCATGAACTTCTTTAGTACAATACACTTGATGAGGGCAACCTTCTCTTAACATCAAAAGTCCAGTTGTGTGGTCAATTTGAGCATCAATAAAGATAATCGCTTTTATCTTTGTTTCTCTCTCTTTTTGTGGATGTAAAAAAGGTGAATTGTGAATTTGTTCTAAAATATCAGGTGACGTATTAAATAAAACCCAATTTTCACCATCTTCACTAATTGTAATAGAAGATTGAGTTCTTCTTTTAATTGTTGTTTTTCCCTCTCTATAACCTCTACAGTTATGACAGTTACAATTAAACTGAGGTAATCCTCCACCTGCACTTGAACCTAATACTTCTATTCTCATATTCTTCCTAACACTTTTAATAATTGAAACTACATTATATAATCTCAATTATAAAAAGTGCAAGCCAGAGAAACTAATTCTGGCTTGCCTAACTAAAACTTTTCTAAAACTAAATTTATAAAGACCTGTTATTCATGACAAATATACATTGTCACTTCAAAACCAAATCTGTTATCTACGAACATTGGTGTTTCCCATTTCATAATATTGTCCTCCTTTTTTAGATTTTTTTATTTTGATTTATGTAATTTAAATACGTGAACAGAACCACCTTGGTTGATGTTCTTAACTGCTTTTGCAACTTCACCACCCCATAAAGGAACAGCTCCACCCCAACCAGAAACGATTGCTATATATTGCTCACCATCTTGAGTCCAAGTAACTGGAGATGAAACAATTCCAGAACCTACGTTAAATGTATATAAAATTTCACCAGTTTCATCATCAAACGCGTGGAATTTACCTTCAGGAGTACCTGCAAATACTAAACCACCAGCTGTTGTAAGGATTCCTCCCCATAGTGGAGCTTTGTTTTTGAAGTTCCATTTAATTTCACCAGTTAATGGGTCAATTGCTTTTAAAGAACCAATATGGTCTTCAAAAATTGGTTTAATAGTAAATCCAGCACCTAAATATGCAGCACCTTTTTTATAAGATACTGGTTGATTCCAAATATCCATTCCCCACTCATTTGAAGGAACATAGAATAATTTTGTATTTTGAGAATACGAAATTGGCATCCAGTTTTTTCCACCTAAGAATGAAGGTACAGAGAATACTGTTTTACCTTTACTTTCTTTACCTGGGTTACCTGGTCTTCCATCTTTAGTATAAAGTGGTCTACCATCTTTTCCAATTCCAGTTGCCCAAGTAATATTAGATACAAATGGATTTGCAGTTACAAATTTACCATTTTCTCTATTTAATACATAGAAGAAACCATTTCTATCAGCAGTACCTGCTAATTTTTCAACTTTTCCATCTTTATTTACATGATCAAATGAAACTAATTCATTTACACCATCAAAATCCCAACCATCATGTGGAGTTGTTTGGAAATGCCAAACAATTTTACCAGTATCAGGGTCAATTGCTAATCTTGAAGATGAATATAAGTTATCACCTGGTCTTAAATGTGAATTCCAAGGAGCTGGATTTCCTGTTCCAAAGAATAATAAGTTAGTATCTGGATCATAAGTTCCACCTAACCATGTTGCAGCACCACCTGATTTCCATAAATCTCCAGGCCATGTTTTACCAGCTTCTCCACCAGTAATACCATTTTCTTTACCATTTAAGTAACCCATGTGACCTTCAACAGTTGGTCTAGTCCAAACAACTTCACCAGTTTTAGCATTTCTAGCTTCAACTTTACCAACGATACCAAACTCACCACCAGCAACACCAGTGATTACCATATCTTTTACAATAGTTGGAGCAGCAGTAATTGAGTAACCATCTTTATAGTTATCAACTTTTTTCTTCCAAACAACTTTTCCTGTTTGTCTATCTAAAGCAACTAATTTAGCATCTAATGTTCCAAAGATTACTAAATTATCATAAATAGCAACACCTCTATTGATAACATCACAACATGGTAAAATTGCATCAGGTAATTTTGCATCATATTGCCATAACTCTTCACCAGAAGCGATATCAATAGCAAAAACTCTTGAGTAAGATGCAGTTACATACATAACACCATCTTTAATGATTGGTTGCGATTCTTGACCTCTTTGTTTCTCTCCACCAAAAGAAAAATTCCATACAGGAACTAAATCTTTAACAGTTTTTTTGTTTATTTGAGTTAAAGGTGAAAACCTTTGACCTTGTAATCCCATACCATTAGTTAAAACATCGTCAGTTGACTTAACATCATTTAAAATGTCAGCACTAGTTACTGGGCTAAATGAAGCTTTAGTACTTGCACTTGCACTTACACTTAGTAATGCACAAAGAGCAGCAGCAGCAGCACTTGAAAGTAGCGTTTTTTTAATCATTTTCTCTCCTTAATAATCGTTCGTAACAAATTGGGAATTTGTCTTAAGGAAAGTATACAAGAGAAGTGTAGCATGAGTTTAGCTTTCTAAACTTTTTTCAATTTAAATCCTACAAAGGCCATTAATAGGCTAATTATAAATGAAATTCCTATTACTAAAAAGATTTGTGTATCAAATTTCTCGTATAAAGCGAATCTTATAGCTTCAACTAAATAAGTAAATGGATTATAAGATGATAAATTAAATAATAAAATCGAGGAATCTTTTATTTTCCAAAGAGGATAAAGTGCTGAACTTAAAAAAAACATTGGAAAAATTACAAAGTTCATAACTGTTGCAAAATTTTCTAATTGTTTAATCACTGAAGATATAAAAAGAGCAAAGGCATTTAATATTATAGAAGAAATTATTATTACAGGTATTGTAATTAATATTCCATAATAAGATATTTCAACTCCATACCATTTTGCTATAAACAAAAAAGCAAGTGCTTGAAGTGTTGAAACAATAGCTGTTGCAAACATTTTACAAAATAGCAAGTAATTCCTATTTATATATGAAGTTAAAAGTATTTTCATACTTCCCATTTCACGGTCAAATATCATCGTTAATGAACTTTGCATACCATTAAAAAGTAGAACCATTCCTACAAGTCCTGGAACAATGTATGTTTCATAAGTAATATACGTTTCATAAGGTGGAGTAATTGCAAGTCCTAAAGCTGTTTTAAAACCAACTGAGAAAATGAATAACCATAAAAGAGGTCTAACTAAAGCTGAGAAAAATCTACTTTTTTGTTTTAAAAATCTAATTAACTCTTTGTAGATAATTCCTTTCATACAAGATATATATTTTTTCATAACCTTACCTTACTAAAAAGTTAAATGTATCTACTAAATTATCTTTTTCATATTTAGTAACAATATCTTTAACTATTCCTTCATCCATAATTTTTCCTGCTTTAATAATAGAAATATCATCATCCTCGTTTACCTCATCAAAAAGATGAGTTATCCATAAAATACTAAGATTCTCTCTTTTAACTAAGTCTCTAACATAATTTAAAATATCAAACCTACTTTTTAAATCAAGTCCAACTGTAGGTTCATCTAAAAGTAAAAGCTTTGGTTTATTAATCAAAGCTCTTAATATTTCAACTCTTCTTCTATGTCCACCATTTAAGTTTCTTACGGTTGTATTTAAAACATCTTCTAATTCTAATTTTTTTATTTCATCTTCAATAGAAATTAGTGTCTCTTTAAAAGTAAGTCCTTTTAAAGAACCATAATAATGTAAGTTTTGTTTTACAGTTAAATCCAAATCCAATGTGGGTTCTTGAAATACGATTCCAATATCTTTCAAAGCTTTTGAATAATTTTTTATTGGATAATCATTTATTTCAATCTCTCCTGTTTGAAGATTTTGAAGTCTTGTTATTAAAGAGAATATTGTAGACTTACCAGCTCCATTAAGTCCTAATAAAACTGTGAAAGTTCCTTTTCTTATTTTAAATGATATATTATTTAATACCATTTTTTTACCATATGAAAAATCGACATTTTTTAATTCTAATATATTTTTATTCATTTTATCACTATTTCTTAAATTTTATACACTATACTAAAAGTATATAGCAACAATTTAGCATAATATTTATTAAGAAAAATATATTTTAAATTATATAACTTAATTAATTTAATTCTCAACAAAAAAAGGAAGTTAGTTAAACTAACTTCCTCTATAAACTTAATATAAATTAACTTTTTTACTCATGGCAAATATACATCGTTACTTCAAAACCAAATCTATTGTCTACAAACATCGGTGTTTCCCATTTCATAATAAGTACCTCCTTTCTTAAATTTGTTAATTATTACCAATTTACTGGACAATCAATACATTCTTCCATATATACTCCACTTAAATTAGCATAATGAATTCTGGCACCAGTAAAAATAGCTTTATGAAAAGATGAGTTTGATAATTTAGCCTCTTGCATATTTACATTTCTTAAATCTGAACCTTCAAAATCAACTTTATTCATCCAAGCTGCTTCAAAATTTATTGCTTGTAAATCACAATTTTTCATACTAGAACCATTCATTCTTGCAAATTCAAAATTAGCTCCACGAAATGATGAATTATCAAAAGTACTTCCTTGTCCAAATAAAGCCCATGCATTTACACCATCAAAATTTGCATTTGACGCTTTTGCGACTTTTATATTTGCATGTCTTAAATCAGCTCTTGCCAAATTAGCTCCTTCAAAATTTGAATTACTAATATCTGTTTGTTTTAAAATTGCATGTCTTAACTTTGCATTTTTAAAATTTGTTTTTTTTAATATTGCCTTTGTAAAATTTACACCATCAAGAATAGCCCCTTCAAAATTTGCCCCTTCAAAGTTAGATTCTTTTAAATCTAAATTTGAAAGATTTTGATTACTTAAATCTACATTTTGACAATTTGTTTTAGGCATTAATTTACAACCATTAATAACTTTTACCGATTCATCATCATAGGCAAAAAGAATATTAAAAATTGCAATTAATATTATTATACTTCTCATTATCATACCTTTTAAGAGATATTAAACTTTCTAATTCTAATTTTATATACTTAAATTCCCAATTTGTATAAAGATTATTTTTTAAGTTTAAACACCCAAAAAGAACCACCTTGTGAAACTGGTTTTGTTAATTCAGCCATTTCACCTCCCCATAAAGGAACAGCTCCACCATAACCACTTGCAAGTCCAATATATTGTTCACCATCTTCTTCCCAAGTAATTGGACAAGAAATAATTCCAGAACCTGTTTGAAATTTAAATAATTCTTCACCAGTTTTTGCATTAAATGCTTTAAAATAACCATCACTAGTACCAGTAAATACTAAACCACCTTTTGTAGTTAATACACCTGACCATAAAGGAAGTTTCTCTTTATGTGACCAAACTATCTCACCTTTTACTGGGTCAACAGCTCTTAAAATACCTACATGATCATCATAAGTTTTTTTAATTCTAAATCCTTGACCTAAATATGCTGCACCTTTATTATATTGAATAGGAGTAGTCCAATAATCTTCTTCCCAATGATTTGCACCTAGATAAAATAGTTTTGTTTCTTCATTGTAAGCCATTGGATTCCAATTTTTACCACCTAAAAATGGTGGAGCAACATTTATAGCTTTCCCTTGGCTTTCACCCTCTTTTGGTAATGGAGGATATTGATTTGGGTCAACAACAGGTCTTCCTGTTTTTTCATCTATATGGCTAGCCCATGTAATTTTATCAACAAATGGGAATGCTTTAATAAATCTTCTAGCTTGATCTTCTCTTTGTTTTTCTGCTTTTGGCATTGCTTCTCTATTAATTACATAAAAGAATCCATTTCTATCTGCATGTCCAGTAGCTTTAATAGTTTTGCCATTTTCTACATAATCAAATAATACTAATTCATTATTTCCAGAAAAATCCCATCCATCATTAGGAGTATGTTGATAGAACCATTTAATATCTCCTGTTGTAGGATCAATTGAAATTTGCCCAGAAGTATATAAACTATCCCAATCTCTAGGATCTCCACCATCTGCAGTTCTTTCCCAAGTATTCCAAGGTGCTGGATTTCCTGTACCTATAATAATAGAATTTGTTTCATAATCATAACTAGCACTTTGCCATGGTGCACCACCACCGTGACTCCAAGCAGTTTTTTTACCTGTAGGATTATTTTTGTCATCAGGCCAAGTTGGAGCTTTTGGATCACCTGTTGGAGTTGATTTTTTTCCATTCAATCTTCCATAATGACCTTCAACCATTGGTCTCATCCAAATTTCTTTTCCAGTATCTGGATCTAATGCAAATAATTTACCAATTACACCAAATTCATCTCCAGATGAACCATGTATTAACATAACTTTTCCAGTTTTTTTATCTTTTACAATTGTTGGAGCTCCTGTCATTGTATAACCGTCTTCATAACCTTTATTTGGTCTATCATCATAACCAAATCTTTTTTTCCAAATTACTTTTCCTGTATCTTTATTTAATGCTACTATTCCTGCATCTAAAGTACCAAAAAATACTTTGTCACCAAAAATTGCGGCACCTCTGTTAATAACATCACAACAAGGTTTGATATCTGATGGCAATCTATGTTCATAAGACCATACTTTTTTACCACTTTTAGCATCTAATGCAAAAAGTCTTGAATAGGAACCTGTTACATAAATAATTCCATCATATACTAAAGCTTGGGACTCTTGTCCTCTTTGTTTTTCTCCACCAAAAGAATAAGTCCATGCTGGAACTAAATCTTTAACAGTTTTAATATTTATTTCATCTAATTTTGAATATCTTTTTGCTTCTGGGCCCATACCATACATTAAAACATTTTCAGGACTATCTTTATCATTTAAGATATCATCCCATGATACTTTTTTTGTTTCCGTACTAGCAATACTTGATTGCAATCCTAATAAACCAATAAACGTCACAATAGCTGCTTTTTGTAACAAATGATTTTTCATTATCTCTCCTTAATTTTTTATTATTTTGTCATCATTATTTAATTATATTTTAATAATATGAAAAATAATTAAGATGAATTCTACAAGTAAAATATAGCATAAATTTAGCGAAATAAGATTTTAATAATAATTTAATAATTATAAAATGTAATTAATTTACTATGAAATGTAATTTGTAAGTATATTTAAATTAAGTGTTGTAAAAAATAAGTTTATTATGTGATAATTAGGATTTTTAAAAAAATTAATATTTTTAGATTTTTAACCTAGAAAAATAGTTTTTCTAGGTTATTTAGTTTTTTAGAAAGAATATTCAACTTCAACTATAAATTTATTATAATCTTCATCGCTATTTTGAGCAGCTACATCCACATATAATAGACCAACTTCAACAACATCTTCTACTACTTCAATTTCAGCTGAGATATTTAACTCTTTTTCTTTATCTTGAGCATATTTAGTTTCACCATATAATACACCAAAACCAATATCATCAATAGAATAAGAAGCTGAACCATAAACAGTTCTTGCATCTTCATCATATACATAATTTCCATCTTCAAATGGAGAGATATTATCGCCTAGTGCCAATTCTGAGATAATTGAACCTGTACCATTTTTATCAGTTTTTATATATCCAGCTGATAAATTTGCACCCCATAATGATGTATTTAAATTAATATGTCCAATAGAACCATCTTCATATCCAGAAGCTGAATCTTCTTTTGATTTAGCATATTGAGCACTTATTTCTGCATTATCAAGGAAATAAGTAGCTTTCATACCATATAAATCACCCATATCTGGTGCAGTATAGTAGTATGGATTTAACTCTAAATCTGTTATTCCATGATAAATAATATCTGCTACGTAAATACCTTTTTTACCATTAAATTTTGTAAATGTATCAGAAAATTCATCGGCATCAGCATAAGCAATCTTATCTGAATATCCTAATAAAATTGATGTATCAGTAATAGCCGTTATTTCAGCTATTACTGCTTCATGATAATCAGTCATCCATTCTAAGTTTAATTCCTGTCTACCAACTTTTGCTAAAAAACCTTCAGTTTCGTATTTAATATATGCTTCATTCATTAAAGCATTACCTTCTACATCTGCAGCACCATCATTTTTTTCATCAAAAACATGAACACCTAGGAATCCAACTTTAGCAGCAAAACCATTAAAAGAATCTGTTTCATAAGATAATCCAACAGTTCCTGATACAAATCCTGTATCTGCATTTCCACCTTTGTTATCTGTTTTAATACCATACATTTCTAATGAACCAGCAACTGTACCACTTTTTAATGCTTCATCAAGTGAATTAGCTCCAAATGCTAGACTACTTGATAGTAATAATCCTGAAGTTATTATAGTTAATTGTTTTTTCATATATATATACCTTTTCTAATTTAAATATTATTTTTCTGATGGGATAACTGCTAATCCCCAAGGATATCTTCCAACTTTTATTGTTTTTTCAACTTTTAATGAATCCACATCAATAATAGATACATCGCCACTTACACCATTTGTTGTATAAAGTTTTTTCTCATTTTCAGCAAAATCTAGTTGCCAAACTCTTTTCCCTACAAGTAGATATTTGATTACTTTAAATGTTTTAGCATCAACTACAGCTACATGATTTGCAGGGCCTAAAGCTACAAAAGCATATTTACCATCACTTGTAAGTTTTATACCAACTGGTTGAATTAAATCTTTAAAAATTCTTGGAATTCTAAAAGATATTTTTGCAATACTCTCTTTTGTATTAGAATCAACTACCATTACTGTCCCACCAATTTCACTTGATGCCCAAACTCTATCTCCATTTTTAGAAAATTCAATATGTCTTGGTCTTTGGTCAACTAAAGTGTTATGAACTATCTCTTTAGTTTCAGTATCAATCCAATGTAAAAAGTTTGAAGTTTCAGTAGAGTTTATAGCCATTTTTCCATCTGGACTTACTGCCATTCCCTCAGGCTCTAAACCAACTTCAATTTGTTTAAGAACTGTTCTATTTTCTGTATCAACTATAGTTACAATTGCATCATTTTCATTTGAAATATATAACTCTTTTCCATTTGGAGTAAGAGCAAACTGTTCTGGATCTTCACCTGATGGTAAATTAAATAGAATTTTTTTTGTTTTTATATCCATAACTTGAACAGTATCATCATCACTTGCACAAATGTATAATTGTGTTTTGTCTTTATTTAATAAAATACCTCTTGGTCTTTGACCTACATTTATAGTATCTGTAACTTTATTTGTTTTTGAATCAATAACTGAAATTGTATTATCTTTTTCATTTGAAACATAAATTGTATCAGCAACTAATAAAGAAGCAGCTACTGCCATTGATAAAACTATTTTTTTCATAATTTATAACCCCTAAAAATATTTTTTTTATTGTATAAAAATTATATAGCCTACATATAGCATAGTATATTGCTATGGATAAGCTATAGAATTTGGATACCATATCTGAAATTAATTTAAAGGAAAATTATGAAAATTGTCTTATTTTTAATGCTTTTTTTAATATCAATTAAAGCAGAAATACTAAATGTTAATATCCTATATTTAGAACAACAAATAAAAAAACCACCTGTTTTATCAAATATTATTGAAGAGCCTAAGGATTTAGGACTTAGAGGTGTTGAACTTGCAATAAAAGATAGTAATAAAAGTTCAAGGTTTTTAAATCAACATTTTAATTTAACAACTGTTATATCATATGAAAAAAAAGATTTAACAA
>Ga0193961_1000231_pt1 | contig 22472 bp, 27 predicted proteins | sample FB_4_MG_FD_140371 | JGI IMG/M metagenome (GOLD analysis project Ga0193961, IMG submission 140371) | Microbial mat bacterial communities from the Broadkill River, Lewes, Delaware, United States - FB_4_MG | ecosystem: Environmental > Aquatic > Freshwater > River > Microbial mats | place: USA...
CAACTATATCTATAATGTGAGAGAGATGTTCAAAGCGATAACCTAGATTACTCCCCTGCCCTGCTGTATTCTCTATTACTAGCTTAATATCCATATCTTTGGTAAGCTCTATAGCCCTATTAAGTGACTCTCCTATCACATCAAGACAAGATAGCTCTGCGTTAAGAAGTTTATCATCATAATAGGGGTCTTTTTTGGCTATTTTGGTTAGATGTGAACCTGGGTGAAAATTGAGCCTATCAAGCCCTAGTAGGTGACACCTCTCTATCTCATCTACAAAAGCATCTCTTGACTTCTCTAGCTTCTCTACCTCAGGGTGACCTAGATTAATAAGGTAAGAGTCATGAGGCAAGATATGTTTTGGTAAAATTTTTGAGAGTTCAAGATTTTCTCTAAATTTATCTATAGTTTTGGTCTCTAATGGTTTAGCCACCCACTGCCTTTGGTTTTTGGTAAAGAGTGCAAAAGCTTTCGCACCTATACTCATCGCATTAAGAGGAGCATTATCGACTCCCCCACTAGCACTCACATGTGCCCCTACAAATTTTGACATATTTTTACCTTTTTTTACTGTTTTCTAATTTTTATCAAAACATTATTCATTTTATCACGGAAAATAGTCTCTTTATTTAAAACACTATAAGAGATACTATATTCACCCTCTTTGGTTATATTTTGTGTAAAGCCGTTACTTACATAGTGTAGATATAGACCTCCAAATATAGGTTTGCCTCTAAATATCTTTGCTAGGATATGTGTAGGGTAATGAGGTGAGAGGATTTGATTATTAAATCCTTGTGGGGTTAAACACTCTAAGGCACTCATACATATATTGCCCTCTGCTATCTCTAGGTTCATTACACTCTTACCACTACTATATATCTCTACTTTTGTAGATGATGAGCTATGGTAGATAAATCCCATATCTGCGTATCTAATAGTTGGTGTTTTAAATACAATTAGTGCTGAGTTTTGCTCTATATAGTTTTTGGGAGTACACCCACTTATCACAAAAGCTACTACTGTTAGCCAAATTAATCGTTTAAAATACATATTTTTCCTTTTTTTAATCATATTATACTACATTTAAGAGAAATTTAAGCATCTTATCTATATAATCCTCTCCACAAGTTATAGATGGCCCCATCGTCTAGCGGATAGGATCCATGGTTTTCATCCATGTTACTGGAGTTCGAGTCTCCATGGGGTCACCACCTTTATAGCTTTACTTCACATTGTTGGCCCCATCGTCTAGCGGTTAGGATCCATGGTTTTCATCCATGTTACTGGAGTTCGAGTCTCCATGGGGTCACCACCAACAAATCTAATAGTTATAAAATACAAAAATCATTTACAAATATCTATTTTTATACTATAATAGCTTCAAAAAAAGGCTTTTACTATGTTTCGTCCATTATCAATACTGATACTTCTCTCTGCTTTGCTATTTTCAGCTCCTCATTATACCGTAAGACTTGCTGTTTTTAAGCATAACTCAAACCTAAAAAAAGGGTTGTCCAAATTCCCACCAGCTCTTAGAAAAACGGTTCGTACATATAAAATAGGTAGAAAAACTTTCGTACATACTCTACCAACCAAAAACAAAAGATTACTCAAAAAAATCTTACCAGCTTATCGTAAACACTTTAGAGATGCTTATATATCAAAAACCACATTGCGTTAAGTTTGACTCGGAGTCCTAGACTCCGATAGATTATGAGTAAAAGATTTAACCCACCTCTACTTCTAAGAAATAGACACATCCAAACACTCTACGCACCACTATTTAGAAAAGATATAGCTCTTGATATGCAAATAGAGAGATTTGATTTTGATGATGGTGATTTCGTAGAGGCGTATTGGCACAATAGACCTCTAGTTGAAGAAGCTAGACCCATAGTGATACTACTTCACGGATTAGAAGGCTCTTATCGCTCACCATATATACAAGGTATTATGAGTGCTTTATCCAATATAGGGTATAGCTCTGTATTGATGCACTTTCGAGGATGTGGTAGTAGTGAGAGCAATCTAGCAAGGTCATACCATAGTGGAGATACACAAGATGCTAGATTGTATATAGACTCTATAGCACAAAAACACCCTCTCTCTCCACTACATGCCATAGGCTACTCAATAGGTGGGAATGTACTACTAAAGCTTCTTTCAGAGTGGAGAGAAAACTCACCTCTGAAGTCTGCTATATCTGTATCTGCTCCTATGCAACTTGATATATGTGCATCTACTATGATGAGTGGTTTTGCTAGGATATACCAAGCCCACCTACTCAAATATCTCAAAAGAACTCTACTAAATAAATATCATAAACACGATATAGCGTCTATGATAGGAGTAACTAAAGAAGATGTCAAAAAGATAAAGAGCATAAGAGAGTTTGATGAGAGATACACAGCCCAAATACATGGGTTTGGAACAGCACAAAACTACTACAATATATCAAGTGCCAAACAGTATCTACACCTAATCACCACACCAACACTCATAATACACTCAATAGATGACCCATTTATGACTCCACAGATACTACCATCAAGAGGTCAAATATCCTCATCTATAAAGCTAGAGATAACAAAATATGGAGGTCATGTAGGATTTGTGGGAGGGTCTATATGGAGACCCACATATTGGCTAGAGGAGAGGATAGTGGAGTATATAGAGACTAAATCGTAGTATCTTGAATATAACTAACCTCTCCTGCTACTATACTCATCAAAATATCAAAAGAGTCATTAAATACCACTATATCAGCATCATATCCTACTTTTAGCTCTCCTTTATTGAGACCTAGTTTTTGTGCTGGTAGCTTTGTTACGGCATTGATAGCCTCTATTGGACTCATAGCTGTGTGGATTAGCATATTTCTTATCGCATCATTCATACCGATAATAGACCCTGCTATTGTACCATCTTTTAGTGTGGCTCTATTTTGGCTTACTATCACCTCTTGGTCACCCAAATCATAACTACCACTCTTCATACACCCTGCTCTCATTGAGTCTGTGATTATGATGAGTTTATCTCTTTTCATCTGATATGTTAGTTTGAGTGTATAGGGGTGAGTATGCACCAAATCAGGGATAATATCACAAGTGACATCTGTATCAAAGACAGCACCCACAATACCAGGGTCTCTATGGTGAAGTGGAGGCATAGCGTTAAATAGATGAGTAGCGTGAGAGATACCCCAACCAAAATAGGTTCTACTCTGCTCATAAGTAGCATCAGAGTGACCGATACTCAATACCATATCAGGATAGAACTGCTTTATACCTTTGATAAATCCCTCACCTCCCTCTATCTCAGGGGCTAGAGTTATCATCTTGATAATATCACTATAGTTATCTATCAAATCTATATCTACTTTTTGGATATGCTCTGCATTTTGAGCACCTTTTCTAGTAGGATTTATAAATGGCCCCTCTAGGTGAACTCCTATTACACTAGCACCTGTTACATATTTGCTATATTTTCGTATATTCTCCAACGCTTTTGTTATCTTATATTTAGAGCTAGTCATAGTAGTAGCCAAAAATGAGGTAGTACCATTTTTCAATATTGATGAGGAGATATTATCTAGTGCTTCTAGTGAGCAATCCATCACATCAGAGCCATTAGTACCATGGATATGCAAATCTATAAATCCAGCACTCACAAAAGCTCCATCTACATCTATCACCTCTACACCTGTCAAATCAACATCTTTGCCAAATACTCTAATCTCTTTATCAAAACAGAGTACAAAATCCTCTAATATTTTATCTTTATAAAAAATTTTCCCATTAATAATAGCTTTCAATATCTTCTCTTTTTATTAAAATTTAATTTATTATATCCTTATCCTAAAAAAAATTACCTTACTATATAAAACTACTCTATACCTTTACTCTTAAAGAGCTTTTTGTTTTCAGGATTATTCATTAGTGCTTCCATTGAAGATTTGGATGTTGTTTTTTTTGATATGTTTAAATCTTTTATATTTTGCATAGTTAGAGGATTAGATAGGTTTATTACAATAGGGTGTTCTCCCACAAATACCTGCTTAATAGCAAGTAGTGGTAGAGATACAGTTGAGCCGAAATTATCACTACCAAAACCTGCCTCAAATGAGAATGTATCATCTTCTAGTGAGGCACTCTCAAATGTATAGCCACTTAGTATAAAGAGTACCGTATCATCAAATGACTCTATGATACTATTTGGTAGTGGAGGGTTAAACTTTATATACTTTACTTCACAAGCTATAGCGAACTCTTGATTTTTACTAAATAGATAATCTATAGTATCAAATATATGTCTAGTGATGATTTCTCTATATTCAGGTGTTTGAAAAATATACATACTCATAGTGTGCTTACCTTATTGTTTAATATCTTAAATCCTAACATAGCATTCATTAAAGCTAAGTGTGAGTATTGGTATAAATCCTCTTTTTTGATATTTTTGGTATGAAGAAATCCATCTAAGAGGAGTTTTGCTCTAATTGTCCCCTCTAGTAGAGGTGTTTGGGGTGTCCACCATATAGTCCCATCATAAAAAGCGATATTGGATATAGTGGTATCTGTAAGGAGTCCATTTTGCTCTATTATCACCTCATCTACATCACTATTTGATTTTAATATATCATTTAATTCATCTCTATAAGCATATTTAACTCCATACTCAATATTAGACTTAACTACTTTTATTTTATCTATCTTTTTGGGAGTGTATGGGATATACTCTATAGACTCTATATCACTATCATATACTATACGACAACGATATAATCCTCTTTTGGGATACTCTTTTATGATAGAAGATAGAGTGAGTATATCTTGCGAGTTATAGAGTATTTTGCGACTTCTATCTACTCTATCTTGATGATACTTTAGATTAGAGATATTTCCATCTTCTATCTTGATACTCTCTAATAACTTTTGAGACATACTAAACAAATAGTTCAGTAGATAGGTATCTCTCTGCTGTATCACAGAGTATAGTTACTACTCTCTTCCCTCTACTCTCTTCTCTTTGTGCCACTATATAAGATGCGTACAAATTTGCCCCTGCTGAAATACCTACCAATAGACCATCTTCTTTTGCTACTCTTCTAGCCATCTCAAAAGCCTCTTCATTAGTAACAGTGATTATCTCATCATAGATTTTGACATTTAATATACTAGGCACAAATCCAGCACCAATCCCTTGGATTTTGTGAGGACCACCTTGTCCACCTGATAATACTGCTGAGTTTGTTGGCTCTACGGCTACTACTTTTATCTCTGGATTATGGGCTTTTAGTATCTCTGCTGTTCCTGTGATAGTCCCACCTGTGCCTACAGAGGCTACAAATATATCAAGACTATTATCTGTATCTTTGAGTATCTCTAGTGCTGTAGTTTTACGATGAATATCTGGATTATTTGGATTTTCAAACTGCTGTAATACTTTTGAGTTTGGTATCTCAATCTCTAGCTCTGATGCTCTATTTATCGCTCCACCCATACCCTCTGATGCAGGAGTAAGAACAAGCTCTGCTCCTAGATGTAGAAGTATTTTGCGTCGCTCTATACTCATAGACTCAGGCATTGTAAGTATTAGCTTAAGCCCCTTAGATGCACAGATACTTGCTAGTCCTATTCCTGTGTTACCACTTGTTGGCTCTATAATTGTACTACTCTTGTCTATCTCACCACTTTTGAGAGCTTCATTTATCATATTAAAAGCTATTCTATCTTTGACTGATGAAGTGGGGTTCATAAATTCACACTTACCTAGTATCTCTACACCTGTCTCATTGGATAGGCTATTGATTTTTACTAAAGGGGTATTTCCTATAAGCTCTTCTATACTGTTGGCTATCATTATTTCTCCTTAAAATTAGAAATTAAACTATCGAGTATGCTATAGTCTCACCACTATACATTGGGACTACGCCATTATAATCATTTGGCACTAAAAAAGGCTTTTTCTCTAACAATATAGATTTCTCTAGTGGCTTGAGTCCATAAATCTTTTGAGCATTATTAGATACAAAGTCTTGAAGTTTATCAAATGTTGCTCCATTAGTCTCAAATAGCTCTGCTAACACTTGTAACGCAATAGGTGCTGTAAATACCCCTGCTGCACATCCACACGCCTCTTTGGCTTCTTTTGGATGAGGAGCAGAGTCAGAACCAAAAGAGACTTTGGGGTGTGCTTTTAGTGCTACTTTGAGAAGAGCCTCTCTATCTTCTGGTCTCTTTGCAATTGGTTTACAAAATAGATGAGGCTTTAGCATCCCTCCTGCCACATCATCAAGCGTAATAAGTAGATGGTGAAGCGTAATAGTAGCATAGAGATTTTCAAATCTATCTAGTGCCTCTACACTTTGCTTGGTAGTGATATGCTCCATTATGATTTTAAGCTTTGGAAACGCAGAGGCTAGTTTCTCATATATAGATACAAATTCAGCCTCTCTATCCATCACAAATCCATTGGTCTCGCCATGAACACATAACGGGATATTGAGTTCACTCATAGCAGTTAGTGTGGGGCTAAGCTCATCTATATCAAACCCACTAACTCCTCCCTCTGAATTGGTAGTAATCCCTGCTGGATAGAGTTTGATACCCACAACTTCATCTTTGATAGATTCCAAAAACTCTCTAGTGTAAGAGGGCTTAAAAAATAGAGTCATATATGGCTCAAACTCCTCATCACCTATAGCCTCTTTTATCCTAGATTTGTAAGCTAATATATCCTCTTTGCTACTTACAGGAGGTACGAGATTGGGCATAATAAGCCCACCTGAGAAGCTACTAGCTGAACATTTGGCGATATTTTTGAGCATATCTCCATCTCTTAGGTGTAGGTGCATATCAAGTGGAGAGTGTAGAGTTAATGACATTGAAATCCTTTATTAGTTTAATCTTAATTTTGCCAAAATCTTTATTAAAGTAAAGAGTAGCATATATATACTACTTACTTAATAGCCAACATTCTCTCTAGTGCCATATTCGCATATTTGACCACTTCTGGTTCTACTACTATCTCATTTATAGGCTTGTTATCTTCTATAGATTTGAGGGTATTATACAAATCCTCTAGGGTTGTCTCATTCATAGTAGGACACTCAGGCTTAGTAGAAGATAGTACAAATGTATTCTCTTTTCTCATTCTGTTTACTAGATTATACTCTGTTCCTACTGCTACTTTTTGGTTTGGGTCAAGTTCGTTTACATATTTGATGAGTTGAGAAGTAGAGCCTGAAAAATCTGATGCTTTGACTACAGATGGGTCGCACTCTGGGTGTACGGCTATTTTTATCCCCTCATATTTCTCTCTATAGAACTCTATATCATCTACTGTAAATAGTTGATGTACTGAACAGAAGCCATTGAAACATATAATATCAGCCTCTTTGGGGTCACAATCATCTACTCCAATTACACACGATTTGAGTCCCATATCTATAGCAAAATTTTGACCCAAACATCTATCAGGGACAAATAGTATCTTTTTGCCTGTCTCTAGCCCTTTTTGGATAATCTTAAAAGCGTTTGAGGATGTACATACAAACCCTCCCATCTCTCCTACTTTGGCTTTGACTGATGCGTCTGAATTTATATATGTAATAGGTAAAATATCTTCTCTCTCTACTCCTCTATCCACCATATACTTTACAGACTCTTCAAAATATACGCCATCCATCATCTTTGCCATAGCACAACATGCGATTTTGGGCATTAGCACTCTTTTCTCTGGGGCTATCACTTTGACGCTTTGCCCCATAAATCCAACACCACAAAATACTACCCATGGGTTAGAGTCGGCTTGACATCTTCTGGCAAGTTCGAGGCTATCGCCTGTAATATCTGCTAGTTCAAACACCTCATCTCTTTGGTAGTAGTGAGCTACTACTGTAACATCCAACTTCTCTTTGAGCCTAATTATCTCTGCTTTGTAATCTATATTCATATTTCATCCTTAACTATTAGGGCTATTTTATCAAAATTCAGTTAAAATTACACAGATTAAATAAAATTATGGAATGGCTATGGACTTTTTAAATCAAAACATCATACTCTATCTTGTTGTATATCTCTTAGCAGGGATACCTTTTGGTTATATTCTTGCCAAATTTTTTGCTGGTGTAGATATCAAAAACGAGGGTAGTGGAAATATCGGTGCTACAAATGTAATTCGTGTGGTCAAAGCAAAAGATGCAAAACTAGCCAAAAAGCTAGGTATTATCACATTTATACTTGATGCGTTTAAGGGTGTGGCTGTGATATTAGTAGCGATGTATCTTGACGCTCCTGAGGGAGTATTGTGGACTATTGCAGTTTTAGCTGTTATTGGTCACTGTTTTTCTATATTTTTATCTTTTGAGGGTGGCAAGGGGATTGCTACAGGGTTTGGAGTGCTTCTTGTTATGATGCCCGTTCCTGCTCTTATTGGTATCTCTTTGTGGTTTGTAGCTACAAAGACTATCCCTATATCTGTAGTATCTGCTATGACTGGGCTTTTTACTGTAGTGATAGCCTCTTATATCATCTACCCACAAGTACCAGAGATAGGCTCTCACGCTCCTATATGGATTATCGCTATTATAGTTAGCTATAAACATATACCAAATATTATGCAACTCTTTGTCAAAAAAGAAGAGGCACAAGCTTAATATGACCATTCACATAGAGGCTTTATGCTTTGATGTGATTATAGGTCTGCTTGACTTTGAGAGAGTAACACCCCAAAGAGTAATAATAGATATAGAAGCCTCTTATGATTATAGAGATAGAGATTTTATAAACTATGCTAATATAGTATCACTAGTAGAAGATGAGCTTAAAACACAAAAATATGAGCTAATAGAAGATGCCCTCTTGGGTCTAAAAAGTATCATATACAAAGAGTACCCAACACTCCAAAAACTATATATAAAGATAATAAAACCTGATATTTTGACTCAATGTAGAGTTGGATTGAGTAATAGTTGGGAATTTTAAGAAAATTTTTATAAATAGCCTATTTTTTATGTTATAATATTAAATAAAACTTAAATCAAAGGCTAATTTATGAGAATATTAATTATAGAAGATGATGTAGAACTAGGAACGAAAATCTCAGCAAGACTCACTATGGAAGGTTATCAAAACGATATAGCCGAAAATATAGGGGATGCCAAATATTTCCTTGATATAAGAAACTACGACTTAGTTCTTATATCATGGTCACAAGAGCATAAAAATATTATAGACCTTATACCTACAATAAAGACAGAAGCACATAAAACATCAATTATTATACTATCAGAACTCAAAGATAAAGAGAGTGAAATCAAAGCACTAAAAGCAGGAGCTGATGATTTTATCTCCAAACCTCTTGATTATGATATTTTACTTGTCAGGATTGAGGCAAAGCTTCGATTTGGAGTATCCAATATCATAGAGATAGATGATTTGATTATCAATCCCGAAGAGGAGAAGATTATCTACAAAGGTGAGGAGATAGAACTCAAAGGTAAACCTTTTGAGGTGCTTACTCATTTGGCTATGAATAAAGACCAGATAGTATCAAAAGAGCAACTCCTCGATGCGATTTGGGAAGAGCCTGAGCTTGTAACTCCAAATGTAATTGAAGTGGCTATCAATCAAATTAGACAAAAGATGGATAAGCCTCTAAAGATTACAACTATAGAAACTGTGCGTCGTCGTGGGTATAGATTTTGTTTTCCAAAACAAATAAGTTAAAAAAAAATATTTATTTTAATTTTTAATTTAAGAATAAGCTTTGTTCGGTTATAACTCGTATAAATAATATAATATACAAAGGTAATTGAAAATGGCGTTATTTATAGATGATGAGTGTATAGCTTGTGATGCGTGTAGAGAAGAGTGTCCAAATGAAGCGATTGAAGAGAACGACCCAGTCTATCTAATAGATGCTGATAGATGTACAGAGTGTGTGGGGCATTTTGATGAGCCTCAGTGTATATCTGTCTGTCCTGTTGATTGTATAATCCCTGACCCTGACAATGTAGAAAACGCAGAAGAGTTAAAATTTAAGTTTGATAAACTTCAAGAAGAAGAGGAAGAGAACTAAACTATGCCCAAACGAACGGCTATTATAGATATTGGTTCAAACTCTGCTAGGCTAGTGATTTTTGAGAAGACTAGTGATTATGGTTTTCACTTAATATGTGAACAAAAATCCAAAGTCCGTATAGGTGAGGGTGCATACCAAAAGGGTGGCTATCTACAACCTATAGGTATCAAAAGAGCATTTCTAGCACTAGAAGCCTTTGTCCAATCTATCCAAAAGTATCAGACTACAAATATAATATGTGTAGCCACTTCAGCCCTGCGAGATGCTCCAAATGGCGATATATTTGTAAGATGGATAGAGCAAAAACTAAAACTAAATATCAAAATAATAGATGGCAAAAAAGAGGCTAGATATGGTGCGATAGCCACTAGTAATCTCCTGCCTATAGATAGTGGTATCACTATAGATATAGGAGGAGGCTCATCTGATATGACTCTCATATTAGATGGCAAGATAGTAGATAGCTACTCTCTCAATCTAGGTACAGTACGACTAAAGGAGCTTTTTTTTGATAACTCATCTTATGGTACGAATGTAATAAAAAGAGCAAGAGAGTATATCCAAGAAGAGCTATCACAGCTACCTGTTCAATTTAGACACCATCTAGCCATAGGTATAGGTGGTACAGCAAGAACTCTAAGCAAAGCTATAATGAAAAACTCCAAATACCCTCTTGATAAACTCCATGCTTTCACATATAATATAGATGAACACAGAGAGTATTTGGAGGCGATAGCCCAATCTAGTGCCAAAAACCTCAAACAGTTTAATCTCAAAAAAAATAGATACGATACAATACGAGAGGGAACGCTTATATTTAATGAGATTTTATCCACAATAGAGGCAAAAGAGGTAATATCAAGTATAGTAGGAGTAAGAGAGGGGCTATTTTTGGAGCAACTTCTCAAAGATGATAATCTCAAATTTCCTAAAAATATAAACCCAAGCATTACATCTATAAGAGATAGATTTAAACCATTTATCAATATAGAGAAGAAGAGAAAAAGCAAGATAAAACTAGCCTCAGAACTCTATAGTGTCTTACAGATAAATATAAATGATAACAAAATATATCAAAATGAGCTAAACTCAGCACTACAACTCTCAAATATAGGTAAAACTCTCACAGTAACCAAATCACACCAACACGCATTTTATATAGCCCAACAAGAGTTAAACTACGGATATACTCACAAAGAGATACTACTTATATCGATACTACTAAGGATGTATAGCAAAGATTTACTAAGTAGGTCTCTATATCAAGAGTACAAATCACTACTACCACCAAAGGAAAATCTCCAATGGCTCAACTTCATATATAGTCTTGTAGTAATCCTACACAAAGCATCAAACAGAGCAGAGATAAGCTTCACTTACCAAAATAGAACCCTAAAGATAATATCCAATAGGTCTCTATATATAGCAAAAGAGAAGATAAAAACATTAGAAAAACCGATACCATTTGCTATCATTATAGAAGATAAGTGTAATATTCCTATTAATGATGAGCTAGGGATAAATTAGATGCTACACCCACTTTGAAGTTTGGGTATATCTATATCAAGATAACTAATCTCTATAAGTATAGACTCTCTAAACTTATCAAGAGGGCTTCTAATAGAGTAGTAAGCCCAACGACCTCTCCTCTCTACTTTGAGAAACCTAGCCTCTTTTAGGATTTTGAGATGTCTTGATATTCGTGATTGTATCATATCAAAAGAGACCTCTATATCACAAACACAAACCTCACTATTTATCTCTATAAACCTCAAAAGCTTCACTCGTGTCTCATCATTTATCGCACTAGAGATTTGGAGAAAGTTATCCATACTAACAGCACTGAGTATCTAATACTTTTGATTTTGATAGTGCGTTTTCTATATCCTCTTTGCTCATATCTCCTACCAGATTAAGCTCCACAGCTCCATCCTCTCCTGATACGCTCATATCTTTTATCTTCTCTTTGGTCTCACTACTCATACACTCACACGCACCTGTAGAACAGTTCTCTACCATCTTTACAATCTGCTCTTTTTTGACAGCACCTGTGAAGTCTATCTTCACACCTTGGGTTGTTTTAAATACACTTTTATTCATAATATCTCCTAGATTTACTTTATTTAGAAGAAGTATAGCATATAAATATTTATATATCAAGATATATTGATATATTCCGTAGATAAACTATTTCAAAAATTAAAATAGATTGATACCTTAGAGTCTCTCTACACCCTAAAGTTCCAATCTCATCATACTAGACATATCATGTACGCTATTACCAATATCATTCATATTCATATTAAGCTCTCCAAAACGATTGGTCATATCTAGCATATCGCGATTGATGAAGCCTATATCTTTGGACATATAACCCACTTCACCCTGCATAATATGTACATTTGCATTTATATTGATGATAGTATTATTCATAGAGTCCATACTAGCAGACATACTTGGCAATACTGTAATGTGAGATGACATCTTCTCTACTGAATTGGTGATACCATGTACTTGTGTTCCCATATTTCCAAAGTGGGTGTACATCTCATTCATACTATTAAGCATAGAGAAAATTTCCTCTCCAAAATTATAGATAAAATAGACATTGAGAAGTAGCAGTAGTCCAATAAGAGAGAATACTGCCTTGATGATACGAGTCGTTCGTTTATAGATTTTGTCTGAGCGTTTTTGAATAACTTGATAATTGATTTCTGTCTCATTGAGATAGACTTCCATCTCCTCAATCACTTGGTTCATAGTTAGTTGAGTTTGGCTCATCTTATCTTCCTATCATTTTATTAAATATTCTCATCGGACTAGATAATCTACTCACATCAGATTGCATTTTTAACAAAGAAGCCTGTGTTTGATTAAACTCACCATCCATCTTATGGACAGATATAACCATCTTATTCATATCTGTGCGAATTGTCTGCATATCAGTTGCCATATATTTAATATCACCATTCATATCAAGCATTGCCTTATCCATAGAGAGTAGATTTTGATACATATTTGGCATACTAGCTACATTTTGCTCCATTTTGCCTACATGCTCTCGCATAATTACCATATCAGCGGTCATATTTGTAAATACTCTATTCATGGTATTTACAGTATCAGTCAAGACTACAATACGATTTGACATAATCATCATTAAAAGTAGTAAAGATATAGTAATCGTACCAAGCATAACCATAATAAAGCGAGTCAAGAAAGTCACTCTCATGGAAACTTTGAGGTTCAAATCACCCCTCATAGCCAAGATACTCTGTATCTGCCTACTCATCTTATGTAGAGTTTGAGCATCCAACTCTTTGTCCAAAGATGCTTCAGTTGATTTTGTCTCTTGCTTTTGACTCATACTTAACCTCATTTAATTTCTAAAATAAATCTTATTATACCTTTTTGAGATAAACCTCACTTACTACTACAGCTCGTACTATTAGCATTTCCTCCTGCAAAATATACTCCATCAAAGCTTACAAGAGAGTAGTTTGTATCACTTCCCAAAGACTCTTTGAGTCCCTCTATTGATAAGAATCCTAGAGAGGTTGCTCCTATCTTTTGGGCTATCTCATCTACTGTGTGTGATGAAGATATTAGCTCTGCTTGTGTTGGTGTATCTATTCCATATCTACAAGGGTACTTGATTTCAGGGGCTGCTATACGCATATGTACCTCTTTTGCTCCAGCTTCAATAAGCATCTTGACAATAAGCCTAGAGGTCGTACCACGCACTAGAGAGTCATCTATTATGGCTACTCTTTTGCCCTCTATTAGGTGCTTTATTGGAGATAGTTTGAGTTTGACTTTATGGTCTCTTATCTTTTGAGTAGGCTCTATAAATGTTCGTCCTACATAGTGATTTCGCACTATTCCCATCTCAAATGGCACTCCCAAGCCCTCTGCGTATCCTCTAGCTGCTGCTACACCAGAATCAGGCACTGGTAACACTATATCCACATCAGCTGGAGACTCTTTTGCCAATCTTTTGCCCATCTCTAGGCGTGTTTGATATACATTTTTGTTGTCTATTATAGAATCAGGTCGTGCAAAGTAGATATACTCAAAAGCACAAGGGTGAAAATCTGGTTCAAAAATCTGCTCTGAAATTGGCTCTTTACCCTCTTCAAATATCAGCATCTCCCCAGGTCTTATATCTCTTACAAACTGAGCATCTACCAAATCAAATGCACAAGTCTCACTTGATACGATATATCCACCATCTTCAAACTTACCTAGACTCAAAGGACGAATACCAAAACGGTCTCTAATAACAAACATCTTGCTACGGCTTTGGATAGCTAGACAATATGCTCCATCTATCTTTGTAAGCATATCTTTTATTCTATCAATTAATAAATCTTTTTGGCTTTTGGCTATTAGGTGTATGATATTTTCTGTATCCATATTGGTTTGAAATATAGCACCTTTATCTATTAGCTCTTTTCTTACTATATCTTTGTTTACTAGATTACCATTGTGTACTATAGATATTTCGCCTAGTTTATACTTGGCAAAGACGGGTTGAGCATCTAGCACGGACTCTGAACCAGCTGTAGAGTAGCGGTTGTGTCCTATTGCACAATCTCCTGATAAGAAGCTAAAGCCCTTCTCGTCATATACATCTGTTACTAATCCTCTATTTTTGATAAGGTGTATCTGCTCTCCATCTGATGAGGAGATACCTGTAGCCTCTTGTCCTCTATGTTGCATAGCAAAAAGAGAGTAATAAGCCAAGGTAGAAGCATCTTTTCTGCCATATACACCAACTATTGCACACATACTAAATCCCCAAACAGTCGTTTATAGAGTATAGACCACTCTCTTGATTTATTAGCCATTTAGCTGCTCTTATCGCACCTTTGGAGAATGTCTCTCTACTTGTTGCAGTGTGGTTGAGTTCCAAAAACTCTCCATCATTATAGAAGCCTACCGTGTGTCTCCCGACAATATCTCCACCTCTAAGAGCCATTATGGCTATCTCATCTTTGCTTCTAGCACCTATCTGCCCATCTCTTCCACTGATACGGACATCATCTAAATCTAATCCCCTACCCTTTGCTGCAAACTCACCTAGAGTGAGTGCTGTACCTGAGGGAGAATCTACTTTGTGTCTATGGTGCTGTTCTACTATCTCTATATCAAAATCTCTAAGTCTATCTGATACTTGTTCTACAAGCTGTTTGAGTATAGCGATACCTGCTGACATATTAGATGAGTACAAAACTGGCATCTCTTTTGAGGCTTCTGTGAGTAGATTTTGTTGATGCTTTGTAAATCCAGTTGTAGCGATTACAAGTGGAGTAGGATTAAGAAGTGCCATCTCACAAAGCTCTTGTGTAGCATCAGGAGCTGAGAAGTCTATGACTATATCACAGTTTTTGAGTAGCTCACTCATACTATTAGTTATCAAAATATCTTTGGGTAAATCTCTTTTGAGTTCATCAAATACATGCACTGCACCCAAAGGTAAAATCTCATCATCTATTAGAGTATCTATAAGAAGATTTCCCACTCTTCCTGTACTACCTACTATACCTACTTTTGCCATTTTTATCCCTTCTTATCTTTACTTTTATGAGCGTTCTTGAATATATGATATAACTTGTAGTGCAGCTATCGCACCATCACCTGCTGAAGATACTACCTGCTTTGGTGCTTCGATACGAATATCACCACCTACAAATAGCCCCTCTAGTGATGTCTTCATATTCAAATCAACCACTACTTGACCTCTATCGTTTACTTCACAGATAAACTCACCATTTTCATCTTTTAGGACACTATTGTTTACATTATGTCCTACAAATACAAATAGCCCTGTATTGTTTAACTCTGTGATATTGCCATCGTTGTCTTTGAGTCTAACACCAGATACTCCCATAGCATCGCCTAGCACCTCATCAATTACACTATTGGTGATTAGGTGAATATTCTCTTTTCTTTGTACTCTATCTAGTGTAGGTGGGGCTGCTCTGAATGTATCTCTACGGTGTACTACGAAGACTTCTGAACATATATTGGATAGATAAAAAGCCTCTTCTAGTGCTGTATCTCCTCCACCAAGGACTGTAACTGGTTTGTTTTTGTAGAAAAAGCCATCACAAGTAGCACAAGTGCTTATACCTTTGCCAAAGTATTCACTCTCCCCTTTGAACCCTGCTTTTTTGGGTGTAGAGCCAGTGGCTACTATAACTGTTTTGCTCTTTATATCTTCTCCACCTTCTATATGGATTATAAACTCTTCGCCATCTTTGGATATTCGCTCTACTCTCTTCATCTCATGCTTTAGTCCAAATGAGAAGCACTGCTTTTGCCATGTATCCATAAAGTCCATACCACTCTTACCATGTTCAAAAAATCCGGGGTAGTTCTCTATCTCTGAGCTTTGAGTAATCTGTCCACCAGGCATTCCCATCTCAAACAAGGTTACATTTTTTAGTCCACCACGAGTCGCATATAGTCCTGCTGTAAGTCCTGCTGGACCTCCTCCGATAATTGCACAATCTAACATCTGTAATCCTTTTGAAATATTTAAGCAAATTATACTATTATAAAACTTGATTAACTATTTGTAAGGTAAGAATATTTAGAGTAGTTGGGTATAAAGTGATACCTATACCCCATCCAAAGATGAAGTATAGATAATAATAAAATTAATAGTTACGCTAGAAGTGACTCAAGCTTATCTGCATAAGAGCTTTTTGAAGAAGCACCAACCATCTGCTCAACAACTTCGCCATCTTTGAAAAACAAAATCGCAGGGATAGAACGAATACCGTACTTAACTGAAATATCTTGTTGTTCATCTGTGTTTACTTTTGCTATAGTTGCTTTACCTTCAAAATCTTCAGCCAACTCTTCTATAATTGGAGCAATCATTCTACAAGGTCCACACCATGGAGCCCAAAAATCTACCATTGTTACACCATCTTTGATTGTTGCCTCAAAGTTGTCAGCTGTTAATTCTACATATTTTGCCATATTTAATCCTTTGTTGTTGTATTTGAAATTATACTATAATTAATATAAGAGTTATAGTTATATCTTATATTTTTTATATTGTCAAGTATTTTTACTCTCATAATTAATAAATTTTCCTATTTGTGACAAAATTTCTTTAAAGTTATAACTTTTATAACTTAATCTCTCTCAAACTTGCCGAGCGACTACCCTCTATAGCTCTGTTTTTCTCTCCCTTTACTGTATATACAAAAGATATTTTTGCCCTATCAGTAGAGTTTTTATTGGCACGATGAAGAAGTTTACAGTGAAAGAGAACCACATCACCTTTATGAAGTCTAACACTACTTTTGCTTTTTATCAACTCTTGATTTTGTGGATTTGTGGATGAGAAGTATGATTTACCTTCAAATTGAGTTGAACTAAAGCTCATCTTGTGACTACCTGCTATAAACTCCAAAACACCGTTTGCCTCATACTCCTCATCTAGTGCCAACCATACACTAACGAGATTATCACTCTCAAAACTCCAATATCTAATATCTTGATGCCACTCTGTATTGGTAGATGTGTGAGGCATTTTGGTCATAATAGAGTTGTGGTGAGCTAGAGTTAGTACAGGGTTATCATCTAATACTTGTGCCAATATATCACGAATAGACTCATCTTGCATCCATGATTTGAAAATAATATCACGCTCATACACTTGTCTAAGCCTACGGACGGTTACGCTCTTAGCGTCATTATCCTTGCCACTATACTCAAACTCTGTCTCTATAGGCTCTACTCTATGTTTGAGATGAGCCTTGGCTATATCTGTGATAATATCACACCTATTGGCACTAACAAAATCACGCAAAATGAGAAATCCATCCCTTTGAAAAGATAAGAGCTGTGAAGCAGATAGTTTCATAAAAATGCCTTTATTAAAATATAAAGTATAATTATATCTTTTTTATGTCATAAATTAGTTTTCTATCTGAAGCTATATTTTTTTATATTTTTAGTAATAATAGAAAATAAGAGTATTCTAATAAGTTGAACTTATGTATCTTTAAGTATAATAAGATATAATAACTTTATTAATTAAAAGCTAACTAAATGAAGGATTATTTTATGTTAAAAGATTTTGTAAAACTAGAGACATTTTTAACAGTGGCTAGAGAGAGAAGCTTCTCTAAAGCATCAGCTAAATTGGGTATCTCTCAACCAGCAGTAACTCAGCAGATTAAATTTATAGAGAAGTATCTCGCAGTTAAAGTAATTGAGAGAAAAAAGAACGGTATCAAATTGACAAATGAGGGTGAGGAGCTATATAAGATAGCATCAAGACTTGAAAAAGAGATTCACTCCTCAGAGCATGATATACTCAAAATCATAAACAAAGAGATAACTTTCAAACTAGGTGCTTCTTATACTATAGGTATGTATATTATCCCAGGGCAGTGTCTCAATACCATAGGTGAAGCTATCAACAACAGTGTAAGCCTAGATATAGATGATAGTCAAAAAATTATCCAAAAACTAAAAGATAGAAAACTAGATGTTGGTCTAATAGAGTCTCCTGTGATAGATAATGACCTTATATATAGAGAGTGGCTAGAAGATGAGCTTGTGCTTATAAGTAATGTACCTATTCCAAAAGTCTTGAAGACAGAAGAGCTTTATGATTTTGATTGGATTTGTCGTAACGAGGGTTCACACACTAGAAAGATAGTAACAGAAGTCTTTGATGAGCTTGGTGTATCTTGTAAGAGCTTCAATGTACTAAGTGAAGTAAGCAACACAACTACAGTGCTTCAGACTATCAAAAAGAGTGATAAAGACCCCAAAAGACCTGTGGTATCTGTATTATCAAGATATGCTGTAATGGATGAAGTAACCAACGGTGAGCTTTTTGAAGCAAAAATCAGAGGATTTACGATGAGTAGAAAGTTCTTTATAGTATATTCAAAAGAGAACAAACACAACGCCTATGTGGATAAAGTGGTAAACTACATTCTAGCAGGACACTGTTAGAGTAAATCAAGACAGATTTATCTGTCTTGATTTAACTCACAAACTTCAAATCTAGCACCTTTGCAGGTATCTCTAATCTATAGTTATACTCTTTATCATCATAATCACTATGCAGTTTTGCACCAATTATCTTTATAAGCTTACTAGCTATTATCATATCTTTATTATCTTTGTCTCTTGCACTACTCTTTTGTTTAAATAGACTATTTAATAGTCCACTATCACCTTGTATCTTGCCACTAAGAGTAATATATAAAATCTTCTTATCATAACTTATATTTAACTTTATCAGACTATTATCTGCCTTATGTAGCAGGAGATTTTCTAATATATGGTAGAGGATACTATCTATTTTAGGTGCATCTATCACTAGAGATACTGGTAAGTTTTTATCAAGAGTTATACTATCCCTCATACTACTATCAAAGATATTTTTGATTTGAAACTTCTGCCTATTTGGACGAATTGCTGTATCAGAGTAGAATAGATTTATAAACTTATCAAAGCCCTTTGTTTGAGATATAAAACTATCTATAGTATCCATACCACTATCAGAAGATATAGCATAAATCATAGCCTCAAACATAGTATAAGCATTATGATATTTATCAAAACTCAAAGAGACCTCTTTGGGCAAAAACTCTATATTTTTCTCTATATTCTCAAATTTACTAGATATTTTTCTTTGGTTATTTTTTGTTTTTATTATATCGCTTTCATACTTTTTGATTTGAATTTTTTTCTCTATTATATCTGCTTTTAGCTCACTATTCTCATCCTCTAGTGACTTCTGTTTTTTATTATCTTTTTTGAGTTCTGTTATCTCTTTTCCTAACTCCTCTATCGTTTTATTGGACTCTATCTCTTGGAGCATATACTCCTTTATCTGACTCTTTAGCTCTAGTTTCTCTTGTTTCTCTTTTTCTAATCTAAACTCTAGTTTTTGGATATAACTATAGTCTTCTATCTCAGACTCATTAGTTATCACATCCAATAGCATTGGTGCTAAACCTTTGAGGTTTCTTTTATCTTTTTTGGTAAATTTAATACCTAGCTTATCATTTCTATATATAGCTAGTATCCCTATAGTCTCTCCCTCTTCTATTATAGGAACTACCATCACTCCTCTCACTTCTAAATCTTTGGGGTCATCAATTTTTGGATTGTAGTATTTATTGTTTGTGATATTGTTATCAAACTTTATCTTTTGCCTCTTGATAGTGTATTTCAAAAAAGAGTCCTCTAGTACAAATGGTCTATCTGATTTGGAGTTGATAATATCCAAAGTTTCGCTATGGCTACAGTATTTATATAGAATAATATCATTGAAGATAATAGTATCCTTGATTAAGGACTCTATCTGAGAGATACTATTATCAGTAGCAGGGTTTGGCATAAGTTCTCCTTTTAATAAAATATGACCCTAAGAGTATAACATAATAATATTACAAAATAATAACTAAAAGTATAATATATATATTTATATCTACAAATAATATAATAGGTTTTTTACGCTCTCGTATTGTAATACTAGCTTATAAATATTAATGATAAAATTAAAATAACACAATAAGTATATTTATATATCAAGATATATTGATGTATTTATGCTATACTTCAAAAAATATTTATAAAAGGATTTTTAGAGATGAAAAATAAAAAAGTCTTAGTGATGTGTACAGGAAATAGCTGTAGAAGTATCATAGCAGAGGCTCTCATAAATGCCAAACTCAATGGAGTTGAGGCTTTTAGTTGTGGAGTAGCACCAAGTGGGAGAGTAAATCCAAATGCCAAAAGAGTATTGGAGCTAAATAGTGTTTGGGATGATAGTTACCACTCTAAACATTTAGATGAAGTGATTGATATAGAGTTTGATTTAGTAGTAACAGTATGTGACCATGCCAATGAGACCTGTCCAATATTCCCAAACCCTGTCACTAAAATCCATATAGGTTTTGAAGACCCCGATGGCAAAGAGTTTGAGGCGTTTATAGATACATATAGAGAGATAGAGGATATTTTGTTACCAAAGGTTAGAGATGCTCTTAGCTAGTAGTATATTTCTTATCACACTTATATTTATTATATGGCAACCAAAAGGTCTGCAAATCGGTACTACTGCGATGATTGGTGCTGTTGTTGCACTTCTTTTTGGTGTGGTAAACTTTGATGATGTTTGGATAGTTACCGATATTGTTTGGGATGCTACTTTGGCATTTATCGGTATCATTATTCTCTCTATGGTTCTTGATGAGATAGGGTTTTTTGAGTGGTGTGCTATAAAGATGGCAAAACTATCAAGAGGTAATGGTCATTTGATGTTTGTCTATGCCCTGCTTTTAGGCTCATTTGTATCAGCTCTCTTTGCCAATGATGGAGCTGCGTTGATACTCACTCCTATTCTTCTAGCCAAAATGAAGATACTTAAACTAAATGCCAAAAGTATATTAGCCTTTTTATTAGCAGGTGGATTTATAAGTGATAGTGCATCTTTGCCTTTTGTATTCTCAAATCTTACAAATATAGTAACAGCCAACTATTTTGACATAGGATTTTTGGAGTACCTATCCAATATGATAATCCCTTTTATCATCAGCACTATTGTCTCTATATCTCTTTTGTGGCTACTTTTGAGAAGAGATATTCCAAAACAGATAGATATATCTCTACTCAAAGAGCCTAGTAGCGTACTAAAGAGCAAAAAACTCTTTAACTTTAGCTGGTTGTTTTTGGCTATTTTACTCTTAGGATACTTTATAGGAGATAGATATGATTTACCTATTAGTCTATTTGCTCTTGGTGGAGGATTGATATTTCTGCTTATATCATACTACTCAAATGTCGTTGAGCCTACTCATATCATCAAAAATGCCCCATGGCAAGTAGTTTGGTTTAGTATAGGATTATATATCGTAGTCTATGGTCTCAAAAATGCAGGACTTACAGAGTATATCACTATAGCGATAAAAGAGCTTATCACACATGGAGATTTTGTAGCTATAGTAGGTACAGGATTTTTGAGTGCATTTTTAAGTGCCATTATGAACAATATGCCTACAGTTATGATAATGGATATAGCACTAAGCGATATAGGAAAGGAGGCTCTAATATATGCCAATATCATAGGGTGTAACCTCGGACCAAAGATGACACCATTTGGAAGTTTAGCCACTCTACTTTGGCTTCATGTACTCTCTCAAAAAGGTGTAAAAATAGGATTTTGGCAATATAGCAAGTTTGGACTTATCATCACTCCTCCTATACTCTTTGTAGTCTTGGTTACACTTCTACTCTAATCTATACTTTTGATTTTTTTGACCCACTCCAAAAGAGTCTTCTCAAAGCCGACTCCTTTGGATTGATAGTAGTTTTTGCTAGTAGTCATATAAGAC
>Ga0193961_1000232_pt1 | contig 22339 bp, 26 predicted proteins | sample FB_4_MG_FD_140371 | JGI IMG/M metagenome (GOLD analysis project Ga0193961, IMG submission 140371) | Microbial mat bacterial communities from the Broadkill River, Lewes, Delaware, United States - FB_4_MG | ecosystem: Environmental > Aquatic > Freshwater > River > Microbial mats | place: USA...
ATTGTTGTTCAAGTTGCTATTGATACTATGAGAAAAATAGAAGCACAACAATACAATGATAAATATAATACGCTTAGTGCGACTGGTTTGTAGGTAGACTATGGCAATTCCATTAAGAAAAGCTTCAGATATTGATAAACTTCGTATAGCAGGTAATGCTGTTGCCAAGACTTTAGATTATCTCGAAAAAAATGTAAAAGCGGGTATGACACTTTTAGAAGTAGATGCTATGGGTGAAAAATATTTACGTGCTTTAGGTGCAAGACCTGCATTTAAAGGTTTGTATGGTTTTCCAAATGCTATTTGTACTTCGTTAAATGAAGTTGTTATTCACGGTATGCCTACTTCTGAAGTTTTAAAAGAAGGTGATATTTTAGGACTTGATATAGGGAGTGAAATAAACGGTTGGTATGGTGATGCAGCTATCACTATGCCAATTGGTAAAATAAGTAAAGAAGATGAAGCACTTATTGCTTGTAGTAAAGATGCTTTGTATTACGCAATTGATATTATCAAACAAGGGATGAGATTTAAAGAATTAAGTCTAGCACTTGAAGAGTTTATCATTGGTCGTGGTTATGTACCTTTAGTAAAATTTTGTGGTCATGGAATAGGGCGAGAGCCTCATTGTGATCCTGAAGTGCCAAATTATTTAGATAGTCCAAACGCTAAACAAGGTCCAAAAATAAAAAATGGAATGATTTTTTGTTTAGAACCTATGATATGTCAAAAAGATAAAGAGCCCATAATTGATGAAAATGATAAATGGTCAGTACGAAGTACTGATGGTTTACGAACTAGTCATTATGAGCATCAAGTTGCTATTGTAAATGGCAAAGCAGAAATATTAACTCAACTATAAGTAAAAGGAAAAAAAATGGCAAAAGATGACGTAATCGTTGTAGATGGTAAGGTCATAGAAGTTTTACCAAATGCAACATTTAAAGTTGAACTTGATAATGGTCATGTTGTATTGTGTCATATATCAGGTAAAATGAGAATGCACTATATAAAAATTCTTTTAGGTGATACTGTAAAAGTTGAAATTACACCTTACTCTTTAGACAAGGGAAGAATTACGCATAGATATAAATAATTTATTGTTTATAAAGCAAAAAGAAAGAGAAAGTTGTTTTACAACTTTCTCTTTTTTTATGTAAATTTTTTACACTTTTAATTTTAGATAGTAGAAAACAAAAGTTGATACAAGGACAAATTTTGTATAATTGTTTTGATGATGACTCAAGAGATACAAAAAGAACTATTATATATATTAAAAAAGAAAAAATTATTAGGTGTGAAGTATGTAGAGATACCTATTTTATCAAAGAATAATGAATTCAAAAGGAATTTACCAAATAGTCTTAAGGAACTTAATGAGTATGTAGATAATTGTTCTTTATGTGAACTTTCTAAAGTAAAAGAGAGTAGTTTTTTTGGAAAAGGTCAGAGTAATAGCTCTATTTATATAGTTGGTCTCAATATTGATTTTGAAAATAAAAAAAAATATTTAGTTTTAAAAGATATGATGAAAGGTATAATGCCTATAGATGATATTTATATGACAAATATATTAAAGTGTAAGCATAAGAAAATAAAAAAAAATTTTGATTTTGAAGTTGAACAGTGTCTTTCTTATTTTGAAAAAGAGATTAGTTTTGAAAAACCGAAACTTATAATTGCTTTTGCTGATGCTTTTAAATATATTATGAAAAATAATGATGAAATTCTTGATATTTCTGGTAATGTTTTTGAATATAAAAAAATCACAATTATACCACTTATGGAACTTAACTTTTTAAATAAAAATCCCTCTTATAAAGAGAAAATGTATCAAGATCTGAAAAAAATAAAGAATGTATTGGAAAAAATATGAGTATAATAGTTAAATTAATAGTTGTGGTATTTCTCTTTACTGCCTGTACACAAACAAATTACAGTGTTCAAAAATATAATCCCACAAAAAATGGTTTTGTTGAAAATAAAACAAAACAAAATATAACGCCGATGATAGTAGATAGTATTGAAACGGAAGAAAAAGTAGAAAAAAAAGAAAGTACTAAAATTGCAATATTATTTCCTTCTCTTACGATAGGTAAATATGCTCTCGAAGCTACTAATAGTATCAATACATATCTTATCAATAAAGAAAATTCATTCAGGTTAGGTGTGTATGATTTAGTTGTTCAAAATCAACAAAATATTACTAAAATGTTACAAAAAATAACTTCTGATAAAATAACTAAAGTGATAGCTATGATCACGAAAGAAAATTTGAAATATTTAGTTGATATTAAGGGTATAGAAAATATTCAGTTCTATTTTCCTTTGATTCATAAAGATGATATACAAAATATTGAGATTTATGATAGTTTAGATGTAACCTTTGGTGCGATTAGCTATAAAGCACAGTTTAAGAAACTTATTGCATTTAGAAGTCGGAACTCTTTAGTAGAATTTTATGATAATTCGGGAATAGGAAAAACTTTACATGAATATGTTCAAGATGAAAAAGTTATTTATACAAAAAAAATTGATGATAATAATGGAAGATATAAATCTTTTCTTGGAAATAATAGAAGATTAAACAATAGTTTGGTTCTGCTAAATACTCCTATTATTAAAAGTTCTATTTTACTTTCTACTATTACTGCACAAGAGTTATCAATAAATACGATAGCTTCAACACAGTTAAATTATACACCATTGTTATTTTCATTAACACAAAAACATGATAGAAGAAAGTTAGTTGTTGCAAACTCTATAGGAAATATTCCTATAGAACTTGAAGAATATAATAGACTTATTGGAAATAATTTGCAGTATAGTTGGGTGAATTATTCTACTATTGTTGGAGTTGAATATCTTTTAAATGGGAACATTGACTTATTTAATGATCTTACAATAATTAATAATCAAGTTATATTTCCAGTGAATTTATATAGAGTTGGAAATAATTCTTTTAAACGGATACGATAAAAAATAAAATTAATATAAAGAGGTAGAGTGATTACAAAAAAAGAACAAAAAAAGAATGATATCATACAATGCTCTTTAGAATTATTTGCATCAAAAGGTTTTTATAATACAACTATTCCTGACATTGCAAATGCGCTTAAGATGAGTGTTGGAAATATGTATAACTATTTTAAATCTAAAGATATTTTAGCAAAAGAGATTATCAAATTTATCTCTACTTATTTAGGGAAAAAATTACGAGAAATCAATGAATTAGAGATATCGACTGAAGAAAAAACACAAAAAATTGTAAAAATTTATTTTGAAATAGCACTGGCAAAACCTGAGATGATAGACTACTTTTTACGCATCTATTTATCGAATCGGGATGTATTTCAAGATGGTTGTGAGGGGATGATTTGTGTCAATGAATTTGTCACTGAGATTATGATCTATTTTGAAGAGGGTGTAATAAAAGGGGATTTGAGAGATCAGGATTTTTTTAGTGCTTTTGGGTTATTTATGGGATATTTAGGTGGAATGGTTTTTTTAAAAGGGGAAAATATTTTACCTAAAAAATTAGATGAATATATAGATGAGATCTCTTTTAATATTTATAAAGCCTTAAGTATCTAATTAAATTATGAAACAAAAAATGAAACTTTTATGGATTACAAGCTTGGCTTGTAATGGTAATAGTCATTCATTTCTAAACTATCCACACTTAGAACAATTTTTAGAGGATTTTGAGTTTATAAATCATCCTTTATTTGAGGGGACTCACACTTTAGAGGAGATTGTTTCTAAGCATATTTATTGTGATATTTTACTGATTGAGGGTTCGATCTCTCCTGAAATTCTAAAAGCAGATTTAAATCTTTTTGAACTTATCAAAAGATATTCTAGTATCGCTTCAAAAATAGTAACTATAGGAACATGTGCAACATTTGGAGGTATCTTCAAAGAAAGTGAATATGAAGATATCTCTGGACTTCATTTTAATGCAAAAAATCTACTTCAAAATTTTGCAGATATACGCTATAAAACTATCAGTATCTCTGGCTGTCCCATCCATCCAGAACACTTAGCAAATACTTTGTATGCTATAAAAGATAAAATCTTATTACAACTTGATGAATATCTCCGACCAAAGGAGTATTTTGCATATACAATTCACAATGGCTGTGTCAGAAATGAATATTTTGAGTATAAGATTGACAATCACCAATTTGGAAAAAAAGAGGGCTGTATGTTTTATGATCATGGCTGTCAAGCTCCATATACTCATGGAAGTTGTAATAAAATTTTATGGAATGAAGTCAATTCAAAAACAAGAGCTGGGCAACCTTGTCAGGGATGCACCGAAGCAGATTTTCCAAAAGCCAATCTTTTCGAAACAAAAAAAAATATGGGAATCCCTTCATTTTTACCTTTTGGCGTGCCTAAAAGAACCTATCTTACTCTTGCTGGTGTTACGAAAGCATTTACGATAAATCGATTGGAAAAAGAGTTGTTTGATGATTAAACTTATAGAAAAAATAGAAGGTGAAGCAAAACTACATTTTTCTTTTAAAGAGAATAAAATTGATTTTGTGGATATTGAATTTTTACAGACAAGAAGTATAGAAAAAATACTTGAAGGCAAAAATGTGTTAGATGCTTTGGTTATCAATCCAAGAGTTTGTGGTATCTGTGGACATGCTCATTTGATAGCTACTGTTGAAGCTATAGAAGATTGTTATGAAAGTATAGATATATCAAAGAAAGCAAAAATCATAAGAGAATTGACTTTGAATTTTGAACTGATTCAAAATCATTTTAAATGGTTTTATTTTACAATTCTTCCTCTTTTTGGATATAAACAGGCTATTTTAAAAGCAGCATTACCTTCTCAACTTATGGGGAAAGCAATTGCTACAATAGCTGGGCAGTATCCACACACATCGTATGCAATTGTAGGTGGAGTAGTAAGTGATATTACGAGTATGGATTTGATAAAAGTGGAGCAGTATATCAATGAAACGATACGCTTTTTTGAAAAAAATATGCTTTGTATGGATAAAGATATTTTAGACTATAGTAATATAAAAGCACTTCTTTCACAAAAAGGTGATTTAGCTATGATAATAAATGATATTTTCAAAAATAATTGGGAAGATCTCGGTAAAAGTTATGATAGATTTATAGCGTTTGGAGAAAATAGCTTTTTTACAAAAGGAAAATCACTGAAAACAAGACGATTTTCAAATATCTCACTTGATGAAATAGAGGAGTTTTCGAATAAAAATTCGTATGCTAAAAATGTTACTTTTAAAGATACTTATTTTGAAGTAGGACCATTGAGTCGTGCTATTATAAATAAAATACCTCTCATACTAGATATACATAAAAAACATGAGGATAGTATAGTGAGTAGAATAGTAGCACGAGTGTGGGAAATACCACAATTATTAAATCATACGAAAGAACTACTAAGGCAAATTGATTTAAAAGAACCCTCTTATATAAAACCTAAAAAGGATATTTCCAAGATTACATCAACAGGCTCTTCTGCTGTAGAAGCAGCTCGTGGTTCACTGATACATAAGCTCAATATAGAAAATGGAATTATCAAAAAATATGACATCATTACCCCTACACAATGGAATCTTTCTAATGGAATACGAAAAAAACTAGGTGTATCTCAAAAAGCTATGATAGGTCTCAAAGATGAGAAAATAGCAGAAATTGTTTTTAAATCTTTTGATGTGTGTTCTGTATGCACTACACATTAAATAAACTATATTTATAATTTTTACTTATTTTTACAATAAATTAAACAAATTATAATTAAATATTATGAATCTTACTTAAGTTGGTACAAAGAAGAAACTCTTTATTATTAGAATAATGAATGATTATTCATTTATTTTTATGAAAAAAAAGGACTACTTATGCAAGATAGAAGAGAAGCCTTAGCTACTATGTTTAGTGCCAAAGGTTCCAAGGTCAATACAAATCGTGGTGATCTGTATTATGAGAAACTCAAAAATGAGATGACTACAAGGTTAACAGAACTTGAAAATACTCCCGTATCAAATAAAATATCAATAGAGGGTGTTTTGGATGCTGAGGGGTTAACTAGAAGAGATTTTATGAAGTGGGCAAGTGCTGCCTGTGCTATGTTGATGCTTCCACCCGTTTTTACTCCACTTGTTGCTAATGCAGCAGAGCTTATGAATAGAGTGCCTGTGATTTGGATAGAGTTACAAGATTGTGCTGGAAATAGTGAGGCTATTTTACGAAGCGATGCACCTACAATAGATGAACTTATTTTGGAAACTATCTCTTTAGAATTTAATGAAACACTAATGGCAGCAGCTGGGCATGCAGCAGAAGAGCATCTTGATGAAGCGATGCATACTTATAAAGGAAAATATTTGTGTGTTGTTGAAGGGTCTATTCCTTTAGGTATGAATGGTATGTATGGAACAATTGGAGCTCATGGTGAAACTTTTGAAGAGCATCTAAAACGAGTATCAAAAGATGCAGCAGCTATTGTAGCTGTTGGTACATGTGCTACTTTTGGCGGTGTTCCAGCCGCCGCACCCAATCCTACAAATGCTGTAGGAGTTCAAGATGTGATTAAAAATAAACCTATCATCAATATACCTGCTTGTCCTGCAAACCCTGCAAATATCACTGGTACAATTTTGCATTATGTATTGACAGGTCAAGTACCTGAATTGGATCACTTGAATAGACCAAAATTTGCTTTTGGGTATAGGATTCATGATAACTGTGAAAGAAGAGCACATTTTGATGCTGGAGAATTTGTAGAAGAGTGGGGTGACGAGGGTGCTGAACATAACTTTTGTCTCTATAAAATGGGGTGTAAAGGTCCTATGACATTTAATAACTGTTCTATTGTAAAATACAACAGTGGTACAAACTGGCCTATTGGGGCTGGACATGGGTGTATTGGATGTAGTGAACCACAATTTTGGGATAAGTTTGCACAAGAGCGACCTATGGCAGATACACACTTTAAAGCACCAACTGGTGGCGTTGAAAAAACAGTTGATGAGTTTGGACTGGGACTTTTAACAGCTGCTGGAATTGGTATAGGTATCCATGCTTTAGGAAGTGGACTTTTAGGAAAAAGAGGTGAAGACTGTTAAGAAAAAGAGAACAGTTTCACTTTTTTAAGTATGGAACTGGAATATTTATGCGAAGTATTCGCATATATGTAAGAAAAGAGAAAATAAATGAGTAAAAAACATATAATAGTAGACCCAATCACAAGAATAGAGGGACATTTACGAATAGAAGCGGTTATCGATGAAAACAATGTGATTACAGATGCATTTGCAAGTTCTACAATGTTTCGAGGAATTGAAACTATTTTGAAAGGTCGAGATCCTAGAGATGCTGGACTTTTGGCTATGAGAATTTGTGGAGTGTGTACAGGGACACATTATCAAAGAAGTATAGAAGCAGTTGAACATGCTTTTGGTGTAGATATTCCAAAAAATGCGAGACTTGTACGAAATCTTATTCAGGGTGCATTATATTTACATGATCATGTGGTTCATTTTTATCATCTTCATGCACTTGATTGGGTAGATATCACGAGTGCATTAAAAGCAGATCCAAAAGCAGCAGCAAAAGAGGCTTTGAGATGGACAGATACTCCTCATGGTGCAGGTGAGGGTGAACTAAGAGTTATTCAAGAAAGAGTAGGCAAATTTGTAAAACAAGGGCGACTTGGGATTTTTTCAAATGCTTACTGGGGAAATAAACATTATAAACTTTCTCCTGAACAAAATCTCATCGCAGTTGCTCATTATTTGCAAGCACTTGATATGCAAAGAGATATGTCAAAAATGATGGCTATTTTTGGTGGTAAGATGCCACATCCTCAATCACTTGTGGTTGGTGGAGTTACTTGTGTACAAGATATCAAAAATCCTGCAAGAATTGCACAGTTTAAATCACTTTTAAATAAAACAAATAATTTTATTAAAAATGCGTATTTGGTAGATGTTCTTATGGCAGGAACTGTCTATGCTGATGAAGCACTTGATGGTACGGGTGCTGGACTAAAAAACTTTATGACATATGGTGACTTTAGACTCAATGATAATGGATTTTATAATTCAGAATTGTTATTTCCTAAAGGGGTTGTGCTAAATGGAGATTTAACAAAAGTACATCCTTTGGATCAAACAAAAATCACAGAAGATGTTTCACATGCTTGGTATGAAGGAAAAGATGATATTGGTCTTCATCCTTTTGAGGGGGAAACTATCCCTAAATATACAGGTTTAGAGAAAAAAGATGATGGGTATGCATATCTTAAAACTGAGGAGAAATACTCTTGGATTAAGTCACCATTGTATGATGATACAAGAATGGAAGTAGGACCACTTGCTAGAATTGCTGTGGGACTTGCAGCTAAAGATGAACGAATCTCTAAATATGCTACAAAATTTTTAGGACAATTAGGTAAAACTTTAGGACTTGGAAAAGCAGCACCTGCAAGTGTAATCTTTTCAACAGTAGGAAGAACAGCAGCTAGAGCAATCGAATCAGAGCTGATGGGTGATGTTATGATGGAGTGGGTTGATGAGTTAGCTAGCAATGTTGCAAATGGAGATTTGAGTACTTGGACTGAGTTTGACTTTGATACAGTTTCTAAAGATGCTAGAGGATATGGTATGGCTGAAGCTCCACGAGGAGGACTCGGTCATTGGGTTGTTATCAAAGATGGTAAAATAGAAAACTATCAAGCTGTTGTACCCTCTACTTGGAATGCCGCTCCACGAGACTATAAAGGAAGATTGGGGGCATATGAATCATCTCTTATAGGTACAAAAGTAGCTGATCCTGAGCAACCACTTGAAATCTTGCGAACAGTGCATTCTTTTGATCCTTGTATTGCGTGTGCTGTACATATAGTCGATACAAAAGGGAAAGAATTGAGTAGTTTTAAAGTGAATACTAGCTGTGCTATTTAAGGGGTAAGTTATGAGTAATTATAAAAAAATTGAGAGGATGACAGGGGTAGTTCGTATCAATCACTGGGTTGTTGCTATTTGTATGGTAGCTGCTGTGGTTACAGGACTTTATATCGGTCATCCTTATTATCAAAGTTTTATAGCTGATTCTGCTGTAGATAAGTATGTGATGGCTTGGAATAGATGGGTGCATCTTATGTCTGCTATTATTTTTGATGTGAGTAGTATCATTGTTGGGTATTTGTATCTTTTTTCACGATTTGAAAAACCGTATAAAAAACTAATACCAAACAAAAAGAATATTACAGAGTTTTTTGAGGTGTTACTCAATCTTTTTACTTTTAATAGAAGAAAAAAGTTTGATAGTTCTCACTCTGATAGTTACAATGTGGTGTTCTTTTCTATGTTTCATTTGATGTTAGGGTGGATGCTTTTAACAGGACTACAACTTTATGTACACGGTTTAGCCTCTGGTACAAGTTCTATTGGAGCTTGGTGGCCTGCTATGTTGCATCTTGTGACCGATTGGACTATTTGGGCAACAGGTGGAACAAATATGGATGTACGATATGCACACCATTTTTCTATGTATCTTATTTTGGGGTGGATTATGTTTCATGTGTACTATCAAATATGGAGAACTATCTATTGGGAAGAGGGTGATATTGGTATTGCTGTAAGTGGTTCTAAGTATGTGAAAGAAAAAACGAAAACAGACAAAAAATAAAAATAAAAGCTATTCATTTTCATATGGATAGCTTTTGCATAAGTATGATATTTTTAATGAGCGAATAGATATATTATTTCATTTAAATTATTATAAGGAAGCTATTTGAAAACTGCAATAGTTGGTGCTGGTACGGTTATATACCAAGATGAAGGTGTTGGTGTCTATGCATCAAAATATATAGAACAAAATTATACATTTGAAAATGATGATGTAACGATGGTTGATGGTGGAGTTTTAGGGTTTCAGTTGATGGTGTATTATCAAGAGTATGATAAGGTAATTATATTAGATACGATTACGATGAATGATGAAGTAGGTTCTATTTATAATCTTCCATCTGAAGAGCTATTAGGACTTGGTAGTTATAAAAAAACAGCTCATGAAGTAGAAATCATAGAGATGCTTGAGATTTGCTCACTCCTTGAAACAATGGCTGAAGTAAATATCATAGGGATAATTCCTCAAGATATAGAAACAGTTGTAGTAGGACTGACACAAAAAATGAGAGACAAATTTTTTAATTTAGTAGAGGCAGGGCTAGCAGAGCTTGATAAAGCAGGAATTAGATACAGTAAAAATAAAGTAGAAGTGACATTGGATAGTATTATCAATAGTTACTCGAATCCAACAGCACACAGACCACAGGGCGATTAATAATATGGCAATAGTACAAAAAATACAATACAATAGTAACACAAGCTATTTCGCAGGTTTTTTACAAAATATGATTGATGAATCTTCACTTAATGGAAGTGTCGTTCAAAATGAAAAAGAGATAGTTTTGACTTTGGATGATACAAATTTAGAAGCTCTCAATACTTTTAGTGAACTTACCTCAAAATACTTAGCACATTCATTATTTTTAGGTGATATTAAAACAACACAAGAAGATATACAGATAATAGAGAAAAAAATAATTTCAGATAATTATGATATATCTTTATGTCCTCGCTGTTTGGAAAACTTACAAGACCCAAGTAGCCCAAACTATTTGGATGACAATTTATTGTGTGATCACTATAGTAATACTCCCATGCAAAACCAGCCAGACTACAATACTTTTACACCAAATTTTTCAGAGGGTTCTACTCTTTTAGTAACAGACCCTTCAAAAATGAGTGAACTCTTTATCATCACAGAAGATGAGTACAAAGTGCTATTTTCTATAGAAAAACCGACCATAAAAGTAACAATAAAAAACAAAGAACTCCAAGAGCTCACAGGTAAAAAATTTATCAATATACAATCTCCCTACAATATGAAAAGTACACTAGCTTCCATAAATGCAAAAGATAGTGGACTCTCTTATATCTTTTTTAATGATTTAAACCCTTCAAAAGTTGTAGTGATACAAAAAAATGTATCTGTTATAAGAGACAATAAATTTTCAAAAAAACTAAAAAATCTCAACGAAGAGAAAGTACTCAATAGATTTTTAAATATCGTAGAACAAACACCCAATAAAGAGCTGGCAATTGGAGTAAATTTAAGTGTACAAAATGGTATCTCATTTATAGTCAAAAATGAAGTAGCAAGTAAAAAAGTGATCACTTTTCAAGAGTTTGATTTACAAGCGGTGTTGTTAGAGATGCTAAATGACCCTGTACGAAATAAACTTATTAGAAACTTTGCTGCTAAATTCCCAGAAAAGTATGAAGATTTAAAATCAAACAAATATGAGATCTTTGGAACTTTATGTGTAATACTCGATATACAAGAGAAAAATTTTGAAAACCTAAGTGATAAAGCCTTGGAGTTTCACGGAAATGGTGGACTTAAAATAGATATGAATTTTAAAGAGGGTGGGTTTGATTATAGTTCACTTATTGGTTCTGTGATTAGTTTTAAACTCGCTGATGTGGATACACACTATTTAGCGTATTCTATTTTTGAAGCATATGGAGATATGACTATAGCAACACTCAATCAACTCAAAACAAAATTTAAGATAACAAACTTTGTGATGATGGGTAATATGTTTGAGAATAGTATAGTTTATAGTCGAATTTTGAGTAAGTTTCAATTGTCTAATCCATTTTTTTCTAAGAGTATTGCTTTGGATGAGTAAGTAAATAGATTTTATTTATTGTATTGACTCAATTATAAAAAGTAAAGAAATCATTTAGAATATGTTACAATAAATCAAAAAAAATAAAGTATAAACAATGAAACCAAAAAAAATACCCTACGGACTTAGCGATTTTAAAAGAGTAAAAACTGAAAATTATTATATAGATAAAACAAATTTTATATCGAATATATTTTTTGGACTTGTATTCATTTTGTGGTCATAATTTGTTAGCACAAATAAAATAAATGATTAGATACCATTACAAAATAATAGGTATTGTTCAAGGTGTAGGATTTCGACCTTTTATATATAAATTAGCACACCAATTAAATCTAAAAGGTTTTGTCTATAATGACTCAAATGGTGTAACTATAGAACTTCAGGGAAATAGTGAAAATATACAAGAGTTTGATACACTTTTAACTACAGAAATTCCTCCATTGGCAAAGATAAATAAGCTCACAAAAAATGAAATAGATGTTATATATACTTCCTCATTTGAGATAATAGAAACCAAAAATAATACTATTAAAACGACTCTTATCTCTCCTGATATCAAAGTATGTGATGAGTGTTTGGAAGATATAAAAAAAGAGGGAAAATATCACAACTATTTTGCTATAAATTGTACCAATTGTGGTCCTCGATATAGTATCATCAAAACTGTACCATATGATAGAGTCAATACTTCTATGAATGATTTTGAGATGTGTATGAGTTGTAAAGATGAGTATGAAAATCCAATGAATAGAAGATACCATGCCCAACCAATATCGTGTAATAATTGTGGTCCTAAATTGACTTTAAATGATAAAAAAGAGTTAATTACCGATAATCCAAACGAAATATATAAACAAGCAGCAGAGTTTATTCAAAATGGAAAGATACTTGCTATAAAAGGTATAGGTGGATTTCATATCGTTTGTGATGCTACAAATACAAAAACTATAAAGCTATTAAGGGATGTGAAACACAGACCATTTAAACCATTTGCACTTATGTGTAAAGATAGATATCAGATAAAAGAGATAGTAAAAGTAAGTATAAAAGAGGAAGAGATACTGAACTCAAAAGAAGCACCAATTGTTGTGTGTGATAGATTACAAATTGAGGAGAATGTTATAAGTGATTTAATAGCTCCAAACATCAATAAAATAGGGTGTTTTTTACCGTATACTCCTTTGCATCATCTTTTATTTGAGTATCTTGATAATCCTATCGTGGCTACAAGTGCAAACTTAAATGGTGAGCCTATTATCACAACAAAAGAAGAGATCATCAAAAATCTTCCTTTTATAGATTTTGTAGTTGATTTTAATCGTGATATTATCAATGCGGTTGACGATAGTGTGGTACAAATTGTAGATGATAATATTCAGCTTTTACGAGCAGGGCGTGGATATACTCCAACAGTGATAAAACTTAAAAATAAAATATCTAAAAAGATTTTAGCGGTAGGAGCAAATGCAAAAAATACTATTTCTATTGCTTTTGATGATACCATCATAGTGAGTCCTTATATTGGAGATTTGGATAGTATTAGTTCTTTTGAGTATTTTTTACGAATGATTAAAACTTTTCAAAAGTTTTATGATTTTCGACCAGATTTGATAGTACACGATAAACATCCAAACTATGAGACAACAAAATGGGCGAAACAACAAAATATAGAATGTTATGAAGTACAACATCATCTCGCACATATATATGCAGTAAAAGCAGAATATCAACTTGAAAAAAAAGAATATATAGGTTTTAGTTTTGATGGTACTGGATATGGTGATGACTCAACACTTTGGGGTGGTGAGGTTTTTGTAAATGATAAGAGAAAACATCACTTCAAATCTATCAAACTTTTAGGTGGAACTAAAGCGATCAAAGAGCCTAGGCGTGTAGCACTTTCACTGTTGTTTGATAAGTATAGTTTAGATGAGGTTTTGACTCTTGATATTCCTACTGTCAAAGCATTTAAAGAGTATGAAATAAAAATGCTTTATAAGAGTTATATTCAAAATCTCAATGCACCTTTGAGTTCTAGTGTCGGGAGAATATTTGATGCGGTGGCGAGTCTATCCGATATTTTACATTTTCAGTCCTATGAGGGGGAAGCAGGGATATTATGTGAAATGCACTATAACACACATGTCTCTTCAAGTTTTTTATATACTATTGATGATGGAGTTATAGATATAGAATTTGATTTTTTTAGAGATGATTTAGTGAGTAGATTTATCAATACACTTGTAAATATTATTATCGATATTGCATTGATAGAAAAAAGTGATGTTATTTTATCTGGTGGTGTGTTTCAAAATAAAATTTTGTTAAGTCTTGTGATAAAAAAACTAGAAGAGGAAAAAATATCTTATTTTTATCAAAAAAATACTTGTGTCAATGATAGTGGAATATCACTTGGTCAAATATATTATTATTTAAGTAGTTTTTAGTCTTTATATATTTTTGTTAGTACTAGAAATATATAAGAAATCAAATAATTTATACAAATATAAGAACTACTGTATATAATCACCAAAATATAATATAAAGGTTTGACAATGAACAAAATAATGGCACTTTTATTTGGATTAAGTCTAATTGCTAAAGCACACTTTTTGACTTTTTTGCCAAGTACAGATACTGTTACTGACAAAAAACAAAAACTAGTGAAATTTGATATCTCATTTATTCATCCATTTGAACAAACAGGAATGACTATGGAGCAACCAGAAGTTTTTTTAGATAATGATAAAACTTCTCTCCTTTTAAAAGAAACAAAGAAATTTAACCATAAATCTTGGTCTAGTAATTATACTATAAAGATGCCTGGTGTTTATAAATTTTTTGTGCAACCACAGCCATATTTTGAACCAATAGAAAAGAAGTTTATTTCTCATGTTCCTAAAATAATTATAAGTTCATTTGGATTTGAGGATGGATGGGATGAGCCACTTGGTTTAAAGTATGAAATTATTCCGATGGTCAAACCTTTTGGAATTTATAGCGGAAATCTTTTTCAAGGAAAAGTGCTCCAAAGTGGAAAGGCTGCTAAAAATGTAGAAGTTGAAGTGGAGCTTTATAATGAGTTTGGTTTAAAAGCACCCAATGATGCTCACATTACGCAAGTGATAAAAACTGATGATAATGGAATATTTTCATTTAGTATAAATCATAAAGGTTGGTGGGGATTTGCTGCTTTGATTGAAGAAGGTGAACTAAAACATGACGGAAAAAGTTATCCAGTCGAAAATGGTGCTTTGATGTGGATTAAGGCTTACTAATATGCATATATCAGATGGAGTACTTAGTTTAGAAATGACTATTGTTGTTTCTGCTATCTCCTTTTTATTTCTTGTAAAAGCGGTAAAAAAGCTAAAAGATGAAGAGATATCTTTAACTGCTGTTGCGAGTGCTATGTTTTTTATAGCTTCATTTATTCATATTCCATTTGGTGTGACTCAGGTGCATCTTATACTTTTAGGAGTTATCGGAATATTGATATCTTGGAGTAGTTTTGTGGCTATTTTTGTAGCACTTCTTTTACAGGCTTTGCTTTTAGGATATGGAGGAATAGCCAGTCTAGGAGTTAATCTTTTTGTGATGGCTATACCTGCTATTATTGTTTCTTATCTTTATAAAACAACATTTATGAAACAGTTAAACGATAAGTTGAAATATTTTTTAGTAGGATTTATAGGGACTTTTTTTGCAACGCTATTTTTAACAATGATTTTATATTTTTCAAAAGATGAGTATAACTATGCAGCACTTACAATATTTTCTGTCAATATTATTACGATGATTATTGAGGGAATTGTTAGTATGTTTTTACTTTTATTTATAAAAAAAGTGTATCCAAAAATATTAAAAGACTAAGATGAAATATATATTTTTACTCTTTTTACTCTTTCATTATTCCTATGCACACAAAATAAATCTTTTCATTTTAAATGAAAATGAAAATGTGGAAATCTATTCCTATTTTGCAAGTGGTACAGCTTGTAAACACTGTCAACTGATTATCAAAAATAAAGACAAAATTATTTTAAAAGATGTTTTGGATGATAAAGGTAAATATACATATAAACCTACACACAAAAATATAGAAGTTATCGTTGATGCAGCAGGTGGGCATCAAGCAAGTGAAAAAATAGAGATTTCAAATATTCAAAATGAAGACTTGAAAGAACATATAGAAAAAGAGCAAGATACAAAAAATAGAAATATTTTTATTGGACTTATTCTTATTGGACTTATCTTCTTTTTTCTAAAGAAAGTTAAAAAATAAACTATGAAAAACAAAGAATCATTAGTACTTGTAAGTTCTTTATTATACTCGTGTATAGTCGCTTTTTCAGCATTGGAATATATTTTTTTACTTCCACTAGGAATAGTTTTATTTTTTGAAAAAGAGCATGCTTTCAAAATTTTTAAAAAAGCGATAGTACTAAATATTTTTATAGTATTTTTGGTACTTTTTGTTTATTTTCAAAATCCACAAGAAGCATGGGAATTATTGATAAGAACAAATTTAATTTTATTCTATAATATTGCACTTTTTCATAAATCTAAAGGATATGATATAGCAAGAGGATTAGATACTTTAAATTTTAATTGTAAAATTGTAAGTGTTTTTTATTTTACACTTACATTGATAAATTATCTTGTATTAGATTTTAAAGAAACAAAAAATACTCTTCAATCAAGAGGATTTAAAAATGATACATCGATGTTTACTTACAAAACATATGGAAATATTTTTGCGATGATTTTTATTAAAGCTTTAAAAAAATCAGAAGATATGCAATTTAGTATGAAAGCAAGAGGATTTAAAAATAAAATTTATTTTTTAAATTCAAATACTATCAATATATTTGAACGCATTTTATTGGGTTCTATCATAATAATATTCATAAAGGTCATATATGAGCTGTTCAGTTAATCTTAGAAAAATATCGTATACAAATAATAAAGATGAGCTTTTAAAAGATATCAATCTAAATTTAGGACATGAAGAAAAAATAGCAATTATAGGTTCAAATGGAAGCGGGAAAAGCACACTTTTAAAAATTATTGCAGGACTTATATCTCCATGTAGTGGTTATGTTGAAATATTTCATACCAAAATTAATAATTTAAAAGAATTTAAAAACTACCGAGAGGATATAGCTTATCTTCCCCAAGATGTTACAAATCATTTTTTATGTCCAATTGTTATAGAAGATGTAATATTTTCTTTACGAGCTAGGGGAGATTCTGAAGAGATTGCTTTGCAAAAAGCAGATGAGATATTAAAAAATCTTCAAATAAGTCATTTACGAGAAAGAATAATTTTTGACTTAAGTGGAGGAGAACAAAAGATAGTGGCACTTGCAGGATTACTTATTCTTGAACCTCGAATTTTACTCTTAGATGAACCTACAAACGCCTTAGATGAAGAGTCAGAAAAAAAAGTGATAAAAATATTAAATTCTATAAAAAAATCAATGGTTATAGTTTCTCATCATAAAAGTTTTATAGAAAGTTTAACACCCACAATCTATAAATTAAATAAAACGGTATTAGAAAAAATGGATTAAAGAGAATTGAATTTTAGTTTTTTCTATTATTTAAAATATCTTTTTGCTGTTCTATTGAGTAGTTAAATTTAAACTCAATCTCTTTTAAATAGTAAAAAAAATTTTCTTTATTTATCCCTTTATATTTTAAAATAGATTCTTCAAAAAATATCCAAAAATGTGCGATGATATTTTCTCTTTTTTGTATCTTTGAAATTTTATTTAACATCATAAATTTTGAAAACTCTTTAAAATAACTCTCATCTGCTCCGTCATTTAAAAATTGATTTTTGTACCGATAAAGATTAGGCATAAGAATATTGTATACTTTATCTTCATAGTGAAATGTCATGAAATTGATAGCATCAAATATATTTTCTTTTACTTTTTGTTTACTTTGTTCTAAATAGATATATTCATCGTATTCTAATACATCTTTATTTTTGTATTCTTCTTCGACAAAAGTGGTTATATATTTTCTATAATCATCAAACCTTTTTTTGACTGTAATATAGTTAAGTTCTTTTTCTTTTACGCATCTATTTATCGTGTAATTTTCACAAAAAAGAGTGATGATTTTTTTTTCAAATAGGATTTTTTTTTCACTAAACTTACGCAAACATTTTGCACATTTTTTTTGTTTGGTTTTTAAGGTATAGATGATAGTATGATGGCAATAAGGACAATTCATAGAGGATTATAGTATATTTAGTCTCAAAGCTATATAAGAAATACAATAATTTATCTTACTTTTATAGAAAAACAATACACTTATGAATAATCATTCATTTTAAAGGACAATATATGTGTAAAGATTGCGGTTGTAGTATAAGAGGGAGTGAAGAGAATCATTCTCATAGTTATGAACATAATCATGGAACAAGTAGTAAACATCAAGAAGCTCATCAGCACTTACATGATAATCCACAGTTAAATGATAAAAAAACGATAGATATTATCACAAAAATTTTGGATAAAAATGACCTTGAAGCGGAGCATAATAGAACACATTTTGAAAATAATAATGTTTTGTCTATAAATTTGATGAGTAGTCCAGGAAGTGGGAAAACGGCACTTTTAGAATACCTTTCAGATGTCGTAGATTTTAAGTTTTCTGTTGTTGAGGGTGATTTGGAAACTTCACGAGATGCCAATAGACTCAAAGCAAAAGGGATAGAAGCTCATCAGATACAAACAGGATCGGCGTGTCATTTGGATGCATTTATGGTACATAAGGCCTTGCATCATATGGATTTGGAAAATGTTGATGTTTGTTTTGTCGAAAATGTAGGAAATTTGGTATGTCCAGCCTCTTACGATGTAGGGAGTCATCTCAATATAGTTCTAGTGAGTATCCCTGAAGGGGAAGATAAAATCGCTAAATATCCAGTGATGTTTCGCTGTGCAGATTTGATACTATTTACAAAAACAGATCTGTTACCATATTTTGACTACGACATGGAAGCTGAAAAAGCAACGGCTAGAAAACTCAAACCAAATGTGGATATTTTAGAGGTAAGTACTAAAGATGAGGAGAGTTTAAAAAAAGTTGCTAATTGGATTAAATTTAAGATGGAGATGCGATAATGTGTTTGTCAATTCCTAGTAAAGTCACCAAAATAGATAAAGAATCAAATGTAGCCACCGTAGATACTATGGGAATATTTCGTGATGCTAGTTTGGATTTGATGGAAGAAGATAGTGTGAAAATAGGGGATTATGTATTGCTTCATATTGGCTTTATTATGAATAAAATAGATGAAGAGGATGCTATGGAATCTTTGGAAACCTACAAAGAAATTATAGAAATCATGAATGAAGAAGATAGGCAAAAGGCGATACTTGAGGATGCAGAGTGTCCAAATCGAGTTGTTTAAATGAAATTAGAATTAAAAAATTTATATGAGGATTTTCGAGATGCTGACACCATAAAAGCATTAGCAAATGAGATACAAAAAGAGGCTTTGAAACTGCCTCAAAGTATAAATATTATGGAAGTTTGTGGAGGACATACACATAGTATTATGAAATATGGACTCAAACAACTTCTCCCTACAAATATCAATTTTATCCATGGTCCTGGTTGTCCTGTGTGTGTTATGCCAAAAGAAAGAATAGATCATGCTTATGTTTTAAGTTTACAAAAAAATGTAATTTTAGTAACTTTAGGAGATATGATAAAAGTACCTGGATCCAATGGTAGTTTACAAGATGCACGAGCTAAAGGGGCTGATGTACGATTTGTTTATTCTCCAATGGAGTGTATAAAAATAGCAAATGAAAACCAAGATAAAACAGTGATATTTTTTGCAATAGGATTTGAAACAACTACCCCTATGACATCGGCACTTATAAATCAAGTGATAAAAAAAGAGATAAAAAATATACTTTTTCATATCAATCATATTACAGTACCAGAAGCTATGAGAATACTTTTGGATGATGAAACTAATACAATAGATGCTTTTATAGGACCATCTCATGTGAGTGTAATTACTGGAAGTAAAATATATGAAGAGTTTCCATTAAATTATAAAAAGCCTGTAGTTGTAAGTGGATTTGAGCCTGTGGATGTTATGAAATCTGTTTTGATGATTGTAAAACAATTTGTACAAAAGAGATGTGAATTGGAAGTTGAGTATAGTAGAAGTGTAAATTATGATGGAAATATACAAGCCCAAAGATTAAATGATACTTTTTTTGAAACAAGAGATACTTTTAGATGGAGAGGTCTTGGAGATATAAAGAAGAGTGCATTGATTTTAAAAGCAAAATATTCACAATACGATGCAGAAAAAGTATATGATACAGTTTTACCAAAAACAACTATAGATGATCATAAACTCTGTATCTGTGGTGATATTTTAAAAGGGAAAGCCAATCCAAAAGAGTGTAAAGTTTTTGGAACAGCATGTACGCCTTCAAATCCTATGGGAAGTTGTATGGTAAGTAGTGAGGGTGCGTGTGCTGCATATTTTAAATTTGGGAATATATTATGAATAAAACAATAACCTTAGCCATGGGGAATGGTGGTGATGAAAACAATACACTTATCTCTCAAGTTTTTTATAAAGCTTTTCAAAATGAGATATTAGAAAAAAGTGAAGATGCTGCTATTTTAGATGTAAACAAAGGAAAATTGGCTTTTTCTACAGATAGCTTTACGGTGAGTCCTTTATTTTTTGCAGGGGCAAATATCGGAAAATTGGCTGTTTGTGGTACATGTAACGATTTGGCTATGATGGGTGCAAAACCTAAATATCTTACTTGTAGTGTGATAATAGAAGAGGGTTTTTCTATAGATGATTTGAAAAAAATTGTAGATACTATGAAAGAAGAGCTCAAAATAAATGGTGCGATTGTTGTGAGTGGAGATACCAAAGTGATGCCAAAAGGGACAATTGATAAAATTATTATCAATACTACTGGAATAGGAGAAGTTTTACAAGAAAATATTAGCTCCAATTCTATCAGTACTAAAGACACTATTTTGGTTAGTAGAGATATAGGGTGTCATGGGGCTACTATATTTACAGCTCGTGAGGGGATAGATATGAGTAGTGACTTAGAGAGTGATTGTTTTTCATTGTATCCTATTGTAAAAGCTCTTATCGATGCCAATATAAAAATAACAGCATTACGAGATGCTACACGAGGTGGAGTGAGTGCTGTCTTAAATGAGTGGTCAAAACAGTCAAATATTTGTATAGAAGTAGAAGAAGAAAGTATTCCTATAAGTGATGAGGTATTTGGAGTATGTGAGATGCTTGGATTTGAACCTAGTGCTTTAGCAAATGAGGGTACTTTTGTACTCGCTATTCAAAAAGAGGATGAACAAAAAGCACTCAAAATCTTAAAAACATTTAATGAAAATGCTTCAGTAATAGGAAAAGTTACAGATAATTATCTTCAAAAAGTAGTTTTAAAGAGTGCGTATGGAACGAAAAGATTTTTAGAATCACCAACGGGTGAATTACTGCCGAGGATTTGTTAGATGCATGAGTATTCTATAGTACAATCACTTCTAAATAGTTGTGAAGAAAATGCAGAAAAGAACAATGCTACAAAAGTCACCAAAGTTGTCGTAAAAATCGGAGTGATGAGTGGTGTTGAGCCTGACTTGTTACAAACTGCATTTGATACATTTAAAGAGCAAACAATCTGTGAAACTGCAGATTTTATTATAAATGTACAGCCTGTAGTGATCAAGTGTAATGAGTGTGAAAAAGAGTCCACTTTAAAAAAAAATGAATATGCTTGTGTCTATTGTGAAAGTGTAAATATAGAAATCTTGGATGGGGAAGATATGTATCTTATGCAATTAGAGATGGAATAATCCCTAATTGTTTTAAATTTTAATTTAAATATGTTTGAGTATCTCTCTCAAATCTTTTGTATCAATAATAATATTGGCTTCTTTTTTCAAGATCTCTTTTGCACAAAAAGCTATTCGTGTATCTGCCTGAGCGAACATACTTCTATCATTTGCTCCATCACCTACGACGAGAGTATCTTCTCTTGAGATTCCTAAGATATTTTGGAGTCTTTGTATCATATCTCCTTTACTATAATCAAACATCATATCACCACCTACAAGTCCTGTGAGTTTGCCATTTTTGTGGTGTAAAACATTTGAAAAATCTGCGTCGAGTCCCAAAACCTCTTTGGCTGGAGTTGTCCCAACTCGAAAGCCACCACTAAAACAGATAACTTTATAGCCTTTTGCTTGAAGTGCTGGGACGATCTCTAATGCACCAGGCATAAGAGGAAGATTTTTTCCTATTTCGACAACTTTAGAGTAGTCAAGCCCTTTGAGTAGTTCTACTCGAGTAATAAGACTTTCGAAAAAATCTAGTTTTCCATTCATCGCCAAATCTGTAATCTCTGCTACTTTTTTTTCTAGTCCAAGTTCACGAGCGAAAAAATCAATCGTTTCTCCATCCATAAGTGTTGAGTCAAAATCAAATACTGCCAATTTCATTTTTTAAACCTTTTGTGTTATAATATAAAGTAATTATATCTATAC
>Ga0193961_1000233_pt1 | contig 22328 bp, 17 predicted proteins | sample FB_4_MG_FD_140371 | JGI IMG/M metagenome (GOLD analysis project Ga0193961, IMG submission 140371) | Microbial mat bacterial communities from the Broadkill River, Lewes, Delaware, United States - FB_4_MG | ecosystem: Environmental > Aquatic > Freshwater > River > Microbial mats | place: USA...
CCTTCAACTTATGTAGTTGAAAAAGGTGATACATTATATAGTATTAGTATTAAATTTTATGGAGATGGAGCACATATTGATGCTATTTTAAAATTAAACGATTTAAAAGATGCCAGCAAGATATTTCCTAAACAAGAACTTAAATTACCACCAAAATAGAAGATAAACTTTTTTGGTGAAATTGATATAATACATTAATTTCACTAGTATACTTGTGATTTACGTTTAATTAAGTTATAAGTATTATTTAGATATTTATGATTCGTTTGTTAGTTTTAGGGGACTAATAATCTAAATTTATTAAATTGCCATTGAAGATAGATTCACATGTGGTATATTTTTGAATGTTTGATTTATTGCCTATTTCTAACAAACGATTTTTTATGAGGTGAAAAGATGATTAAAATGGTTGCAATTGATTTAGATGGAACGTTATTAAATGATAGTGGGAAAATAAATGAATTAAACAAAATTCAGATTAGAGAACAAACTCAAAATGGCAAGAAAATAGTTATTTGCACTGGACGTGCATATACTGCGGCTAAACAATATTATAATGAGTTAGAAATTGAAACTCCAATAGTTGTTTGTAATGGTGCAATGGGATATTTTCCAAAAAAGAAATTAAAAATTTGGGAAAAGAATATTTCTATAAAAATAGTTGAAGAAATAATAAAATATTTAGAAAATAGGTCATATGATTATCAAATATATACTGATGAAGAAATTTATGTTAAAAAGAACAGTGTACTTGCACTTAAATGGGAGAGAGAGAATAGAAAACTTAAAGGTGATAATATAATAAAATTAAATTATTTTGAGAATTACAAAAAGATAATTAGAGATGATATTTCTGTACTTAAAATTTTAGTATATGAGCAAAATATTTCTAAACAGAATAGATTAAAAGTATATCTTAAAAATAAAGAGGTTTTTTGTGTGAATTCTCAAGGAAAATATGTGGATATTATGGCACTGGGAGTTTCAAAAGGAAACGGATTAGAAAAATTAATAAATTATTTTGAATTTGACAAGGATAACACTATGGTCATTGGAGATCAGGATAATGATATAAGCATGTTTGAAAATGCCAATATAAGCGTTGCTGTTAGTAATGCTAAAAGGGAAATAAAGAAAAAAGCTACATGGATTGTGCCTAGTAATAACAATAGCGGAGTAGCATATGCTTTAAGAAGAATATTATAACTTATTAAAAAAATCTTAAGGATGCATTATTGTTTTGCACTTTTAATAAAAAATGATAAAATAAAGACTAGTGGATATAATGGAATGTGAATAATAGATTGGAGGTATTCCATGAAAGCAATTTTTGAAAAAGTATTTGGTTCTCAGAGCAGAAGAGAAATTAAAAGAATAATGCCAATAGTTGAAAAAATTGAGGCGTTAGAAAGTGAAATGCAAAATCTTTCAGATGAGGCATTAAAAAATAAAACAAATGAATTTAAAGAAGCATTAAAAGCTGGAAAAACATTAGATGATATTCAAGTGGAGGCATTTGCAGTTGCTAAAGAAGCAGCTAGAAGGGTACTAGGACTTAATGCATATAAAGTTCAGGTAATAGGCGGAATAGTATTGCATCAAGGTAATATTGCAGAGATGAAAACCGGTGAAGGAAAAACTCTTATGGCTACATTGCCAGTTTATTTAAATGCATTAGAAGGTAAGGGAGTACATGTAGTAACTGTTAATGATTACTTAGCCAAGCGTGATATGGAATGGATGGGAAAGATATATAAATTTTTAGGCCTTTCAGTTAGCTGTATTGTACATGGAATTACGCCTAATGAAAGAGTTGAGGCATATAAAGCAGATGTTACGTATGGAACTAATAATGAATTTGGATTTGATTATTTAAGAGATAATATGGTTATTTTTAAAGAAGAAAGAGTACAGCGTCCCTTAAATTATGCAATTATTGATGAAGTTGATAGTATACTGATTGATGAAGCTAGAACACCGTTAATTATTTCAGGAGCGGGTGAAAAATCAACTGAATTGTATGAAAGAGCAGATGATTTTGTTAAAACTCTTAAGGGGAGATTTATTAAGCCAGAAGAAGAACTAGGAAAGAAGTTTGAATTTGAATATAAAGAAGAAGAAGCAGATTTTACAATAGATGAAAAAGCTAGAAGTGTAACTATTTCTGAAAAAGGGGTAGAAAAAGCTGAGAGATACTTTGGAATTGAAAATATGGCTGAAAGTGAAAACATGGAATTATCTCATCATATTAATCAAGCGTTAAAAGCAAGATATTTGATGCATAAAGATAAAGATTATGTTTTAAAAGATGGTGAAATTATTATTGTAGATGATTTTACTGGTCGATTGATGTATGGAAGAAGATATAGTGAAGGATTGCATCAGGCAATTGAAGCAAAGGAAAAATTAGAAGTTAGAAGAGAATCTAAAACACTTGCAACTATTACATTCCAAAATTATTTTAGAATGTATAATAAACTTGCAGGAATGACAGGTACTGCAATGACAGAAGAAGAGGAATTTAGGCATATTTATAATATGAATGTTATTGAAATTCCTACAAATAAACCAATTCAAAGAAATGATATGCATGATGTTGTATATAAAAATAGAAAAGGAAAATATAATGCTGTAATTGAAGAAATTGAACAATTTCACAAAATGGGAAGACCGATTTTAGTTGGTACAATATCAATTGAAGATTCAGAATATATTAGTAAACTTTTAAAAAGAACGGGAATTCCCCATGAAGTGTTAAATGCAAAACATCATGAAAGAGAAGCTGAAATTGTAGCTCAAGCAGGTAAATTTGGAGGAGTAACAATTGCAACTAATATGGCTGGAAGAGGTACAGACATTGTTTTAGGTGGAAATGCTGACTTTGTTGCTAAATCTGAAATGAGAAGAAAAGGATATTCTGAACATATAATAGCACTTGCAGAGGGAATAGCAGATACTAATGATCCTGAAGTTATTGAAGCAAGAGAGTTATTTAATAGAATTAAAAATGAAACAAAAGATAATTTGAAATCTGAAAATAGAAAAGTTATTGAAGCTGGAGGACTCCATATTATTGGTACAGAAAGACATGAATCAAGACGTATTGATAATCAATTAAGAGGTCGTTCGGGAAGACAAGGAGATCCAGGTTCTTCAAGGTTCTTTTTATCATTAGAAGATGATTTGGTTAGATTATTTGGTGGAGAAAGAGTTATGATGATGATGGAAAATTTAGGGCTTCCTGAAGATCAACCTATTGAGGCTAAAATACTAAGCAGAACAATTGAAAATGCTCAAAAGAAAGTTGAGATGAGAAACTTTGGTATTCGTAAACATGTATTACAGTATGATGATGTAATGAATAAACAAAGAGAAGTTATTTATAAAGAAAGAGTAAGAGTATTAGAAGGTGAAAATTTAAAAGATCATGTATTAAATATGTCTAGTCAAGCAGTTGATGGAGCAATTGAACAGTATACTGATGGATTTAAATATCCAGAGGAATGGAATATTGATGGATTATTAAAATATATAAATAATATTTACTCTGTAGATAATGTTTCATTTGATAGGAATCAAGAAGATTTAGACAAAGAATATTTAAAAGAAGTTTGTAATACAGCTATTTCTGAATATTATGAAGAAAAGGAAAAGGAAATTACTTCTGATAGAATGCGCGAAATTGAAAGAATAATTTTGCTTAGAACTGTCGATACAAAATGGATGGATCACATTGATGCAATGGATCAATTAAGACAAGGGATTAGTTTAAGAGCTATGGGAAATGAAGACCCTGTAAGAGCATATCAAAATGAAGGATATGATATGTTTAATGAATTGATTCAAAATATTCAAGAAGATACTTTAAGATCTTTATTCCATGTAAGAATTGATAATCAATTAGAGCGTAAAAAGGTTGCTAAAATAAATGAACCACAAGGGGACTCAACAGCAAAACCAGTAGTTAAAAAGAAAAAAATTGGAAGAAATGATCCATGTCCATGTGGCAGTGGGAAAAAATATAAGAAATGTTGCGGTATGAACGAATAGAGGTGTAAATGTGCTTGAAATAGAAATATATAAAAATCAATATGAGCAGTGGTTAAAAACATTTAATGAGATGGGGGAATCTCTTTGACCTTGCGAAGATTAAAGAGAAACATATTGAATTAGAAGATAAAATGTCAAAAAATGATTTTTGGGATAATCAAGAGAAGGCTCAAATTGTATTAAAAGAAGCTAAAAAATATAGTGATAAAATAAAAAAATTTGAATTGTTAGATGAAGAACTGAAAGCTTTTGGATTTAGTATTGAAGTATATGAAGAGGATCCTGATATTTCGTATGAAAAGGAAATTAAAAACCATTCTAAAATGCTTGAAAAATATATGAATAATTTCGTTATAGAAACTCTTCTAAAAGGTGAATACGATTCAAATAATGCAATTTTATCAATTCATTCTGGAGCAGGTGGAACTGATGCACAAGACTGGGCAGAGATGCTTTTAAGAATGTATTCAAGATGGGCTGAATCGAATGGATATAAAGTAGAAGTCTTAGATTTGCTTTCGGATAATAAGGGGGGTATTAAAAGTGTTACCTTGCAAATAAGTGGGAATAATGCTTATGGATATCTAAAAAGTGAAGTAGGAGTTCATAGAATTGTAAGAATATCTCCATTTGATGCATCTGGGAAAAGGCATACTTCTTTTGCAGCTGTTGAAGTTTTGCCAGAATTAGATGAAAATGTTACTATTGATATTGATGAAAAAGACTTGAGAATTGATACTTATAGAGCATCAGGAGCAGGAGGTCAGCACGTAAATAAAACTGATTCCGCTATTAGGATTACTCATATACCAACAGGGATAGTTGTTCAATGTCAAAATGAAAGATCACAAATGAGTAATAGGAAGAAAGCTTTAAATATGCTTATGTCAAAATTAATAGAGTTAAAAGAAAGAGAACATAAAGAGAGTATTAAGGAACTCAAGGGAAATTACAATCAAATCACATGGGGATCTCAGATAAGATCTTATGTTTTCCATCCATATAGTTTGGTGAAAGATCATAGGACATCTGTTGAAAAAGGAAATGTACAAAAAGTTATGGATGGAGATTTAGATGATTTTATTAGTGCTTTTTTAAAAATGCACATTAAAAAGAATAAATGATTTTTATGCTTTAGACATTTTTTGTCTAAAGCATAAATTATATATGGAGGATTTATGGATATTAATAAAAAAATAGCGGAAGAATTAAATGTTAAGTTATGGCAAGTTGAAAAAACAGTAGAATTAATAGAGGCTGGATCAACAATACCTTTTATTGCTAGATATCGTAAAGAGGTAACAGGTAATTTAGATGATGTTCAACTAAGACAATTGGAAAAATCATTAAATTACATGCGAAATTTGGAAGGCCGAAAAGAAGAGGTAAAAAGATTAATAGAAGAACAAGGTAAATTGGATGACAAACTTATCCAATCTATTGAAAAGGCGGATTCACTGCAAAAAATAGAAGATATATATGCGCCTTTTAAAAAGAAAAAAAGGACAAGGGCAACAATTGCAAAAGAGAAAGGGTTAGAACCTTTAGCTTCATATTTATTTGAACAAAATGACACTCCATATATTTTTTTAGAGTATGTAAAAAGTTTTATTTCTGAAGATAAAGAAGTTTTAAATATAGAAGATGCAATAGTAGGGGCACAAGATATTTTAGCAGAAATTTTGTCAGAGAGAGTTGATCTTAAAGACATTATTAGAAAAACTGCAATTAATGAAGGAATAATAAAGAGTGAAGTTAAAAAAAATATCACAGAAAGTGTTTATGAAATGTATTATGATTATGAAGAACAGATTAAATCAATTCCGGCACACAGAGTACTTGCAATAAAAAGAGGAGAAAAGGAAAAAGTATTAAAGGTAAAATTAATCTGGGATGATTTTAAAATAGTTAGTAGATTTAAAGAAATTTTAATAAGAAACAATGATTTTTCAGGAAATAAATATTTGATTAATTCAATTGAGGATTCATATAAAAGGCTTATGAAGCCTGCTATTGAAAGAGAATATAGGACTCAAATGGCAGAAAATGCAGAAGAGAGAGCAATACAAGTATTTGCTGATAATACAAAGCCACTCTTATTACAAGCGCCCGTAAAGGGCAACGTGATTATGGGAATTGACCCAGGATATAGAACGGGCTGTAAAATTGCGATTATAGATGAAACGGGAAAATATTTAGACCATGCAACGATTTATCCGACAAAACCAAAAAGTGATATAGCTGGTTCTAAGAATAAAATGAATGAATTTATTTCAAAATATAGTGTTACACTAATTGTAATTGGGAATGGGACAGGTTCTAGAGAAACTGAAATGGTTGTTGCTGAAATGATAAAAGAGGGCGAATTAAATATATTTTATACAATCACAAGTGAAGCAGGAGCTTCTGTATATTCAGCATCTGCATTGGCAAATGAAGAATTTCCTAACCTAGATGTATCAATTAGAGGAGCGATATCTATAGCTAGACGAGTCCAAGATCCTTTAGCAGAATTGGTTAAAATTGAACCAAAGGCAATAGGTGTTGGTCAATATCAACATGATGTTAATCAAAAAAATCTTGAAACTACATTACATAATGTTGTTGAAGATTGCGTAAATCATGTAGGCGTTGATTTAAATACAGCATCACAATCATTATTAGGATATGTTTCAGGGGTAAGTAAATCAATTGCAAAGGAAATAGTTAAATATAGAGATGATAAAGGCATTTTTAAAAATAGAAAAGAATTATTAAAAGTTAAAAAATTAGGAGATAAGGCATTTGAACAATGTGCAGGTTTTTTACGTTTACCAGAATCAGAACATTGGTTAGATAGAACTGGAGTTCATCCTGAATCTTATGAACTTGCAGAAAAAATATTAAATAAATTAGATATACCTAAAGAAATACTATTTAATGGCGGTATTTTAGATATTGAAAATAAAATAATTAAATATATTTCTAATAAACAAGAAAAACCAAAGTCTAAAATTGGGGATTTATCTGATTTAAAAAATGCATTTAATCAAAAAAATAATACAATAAGTAAAGAAAATGCATTTAAATTATTTGCTAGTGAAATAGATATAGGAATTTATACTTTAAATGATATAGTAGATGAATTAAAGAAACCTGGAAGAGATCCAAGAGAGAATATGCCAAAGCCTATTTTTAAAAGTGATGTTTTAAAAATGGAAGATCTTAAAGAAGGAATGCTTCTTAATGGAACAGTTAGAAATGTAATAGATTTTGGTGCATTTGTAGATATCGGTGTAAAACAAGATGGATTGGTTCATATTTCTGAAATATCAGATAAATTTGTAAAACATCCATCACAAGTAGTATCTGTAGGTGATGAAGTAAAGGTATGGATTAAAGAAGTTGACTTAAAAAGAAAAAGAATAGCACTTAGTATGAAAAGTAAAGAATCGAAATAGTGAATCTATTGGTTGTTTTTATAAAAAGGTTTTGATACAATGATAACGATAAAAACTTTGTAACGTTAAAAAAAGGAGGAAGGGAAATGGAATCATATTTAATTAAAGATGCAAAGATATATACGGCTACTAATGGAGTAATTGAAAAAGGCGATGTTTTAGTAGAAGATGGTTATATTAAAGCTGTTGGAGAGAATATAAAAGCTGATGGTGCTGAAGTAATTTCAGCAGAAGGAATGAATTTATTCCCAGGATTTATTGATGCACATTGTCATTTGGGATTATGGGAAGATAGTATTGGATTTGAAGGTGATGATGGAAATGAAGTAGTAGATCCAGTTACTCCTCATTTAAGAGCAATAGATGCTATTAATCCAATGGATAGATGTTTTGAAGAAGCATTAGAAGGTGGAGTTACAACTGCAATGACAGGGCCTGGAAGTGCTAATGTTATTGGTGGACAATTTGCAATTATTAAAACTTGTGGAAATTGCATTGATGATATGTTGGTAAAAGAAACTGCTGCTATGAAAATTGCATTTGGAGAAAATCCAAAGAGATGTTATAGCGGTCTTAATAAATCACCTAGTACTAGAATGGCTACAGCAGCAATTTTAAGAGAAACATTATTTAAGGCAAAAGAGTATTATGAAAAAGTGCAATTAGCAGAAAAAGAAGGCAAAGATAAGCCAGCTTTTGATATGAAAATGGAAGCATTATTGCCAGTATTAAAAAAAGAAATTCCATTGAAAGCACATGCTCATAGAGCAGATGATATCTTTACAGCTATTAGAATAGCAAAAGAATTTGATGTTAATTTGACATTAGATCATTGCACAGAAGGACATTTAATAGTAGATGAATTAGTAAGAGCTAATAAACCTGCATTAGTAGGGCCAACATTTGGACATAGATCAAAAGTTGAACTTAAAAATTTATCATTTGAAACTCCAGGAGTACTTAACGAAGCGGGAATTAAAGTAGCAATAATAACTGATTCTCCGGTTATTCCTCTTCAGTATTTACCTATGTGTGCAGGAATGGCTGTGAGATCTGGAATGAAGGAAGAAGAAGCTTTAAAGGCCATCACAATTAATCCAGCTGAAATTTTGGGAATTGATAAAGAATTAGGAAGTATAGAAAAAGGCAAAAAAGCTGATTTGGCTTTATTTGTAGGAAACCCTATGTTTGATGTTGACTATAAACCAGTTATGACATTTATTGATGGTAAAATTGCTTTTCAAAGAAGATAACTTGACTAATTAATAGATTCATGGCATAATAGCGTTGTAAGTTAATAGAAGAATCTTCAGGGCAGGGTGAAATTCCCGACCGGCGGTTATAGTCCGCGAACCGAAAGGTTGACTTGGTGAAATTCCAAGACCGACAGTAAAGTCTGGATGGAAGAGGATTACGACATTTGTTGTATGTAAGGCGCCCTGATTATAAGGCGCCTTTATTTATTCCCTGAAGACTTCCAAAAATATTAGGAGGTCGAAAAATGAACAAGAGAACAAAAATATCATTAAATGTAAGTATTAAAGCAGCACTATTAGGGGTAATGGCATTTATTATTATGTTATTTGAATTTATTTTGCCATTTGTACCAAGTTTTTTAAAGTTGGATTTAAGTGAAATACCGGTATTGATAGGTGGATTTGCATTAGGTCCAGTTGCAGCAATTGGAATTGAATTTATTAAAATAGTTTTAAACTTACTATTTAATGGAACTATTACTGGTGGAATTGGGGAATTAGCAAATTTTATTATTGGAGTTTCATTTGTAGTTCCTGCAGCAATCATATACAAAAGAAAGAAAAATTTAAAGCATGCACTTTTTGGTATGGGAGTTGGAGTTATTAGTATGACTGTATTTGCATGTCTTGCAAATTACTTTTTTGTATTACCTTTATATGCTAAATTGATGCCAATGGATGCAATTATTTCAGCGGCAGCAGGGGTAAATAAATTTGTTACAGATTATAATTCTTTAGTTTTATTTGTTTTTGCACCATTTAATTTAGTCAAAGGAATTTTAACTTCGATAATATGTTTACCACTATACAAACGTTTGTCACCAATATTACACAGAGGAATAAATAATTAATTACTAATTTATAGAGATAAGAAATAATAATATTATTTATAGTAAAAAATCTTTTTGTTAGAAAGTATAAGCAAAAAGATTTTTTTAATTTAGTTATATTAAAATCACGATAATATTTTATAAAATATCATAACTAGTCTTATAGAATATAGTATGTTACAATTAAGTGATATTGATTAATTGTTAAATCATAAGTTATTGATTTAAGTAGAAAGGAAGAAATATATTGATTAAGGAATTTCATATTTACGATTCAGATGCAATGAAAACATTTGGAAAAATAATTGGGGAAATGGCTATTGCAGGTCAAATATTTGCTATGGATGGAGAATTAGGAGCTGGTAAAACTACCTTGACGCAGGGTATTGCTAGAGGTCTTGGAATAAAGGAGAGACTTAACAGTCCGACATTTACTTTTATTCAAGATTACAAATCTGGAAAACTTCCATTAATGCATATGGATGCATATAGAATCGAAACTCCTGAACTTCTTGATGATATAGGATATGACGATTATTTATTTACTGAATATATTATAGTTATTGAATGGGCAAAACAAATTGAAAAGAGAATACCAGGAGAAGCATTTAAGGTTAATATAAATTATTTAGAAGAAGGACGGAAAATATCTATAGAATATGATCAAAATCAAAAATTATGGATGATGGCTTTTATAAAGAAAGTAGAAGAGGTTAAAAATATATGTATACTTTAGGGATAGATACAGCAGGTGATATGGCTGTTGTTTCATTAATGGATAATTTGAAATTGGTTTCTGAAATTTATGTAGATTATTCAAAAAATCATTCGGTTCAGCTTATGCCTATGATTGAAAGCTTATTTGGAATGACTGGGATAAATAAAGAGGAAATTGATTTAATTTCGGTTGGAAAAGGGCCAGGTTCTTTTACCGGAATGAGAATTGGATTAGCAACGGCAAAGGCTTTGAGTTATGGATTAGGTTGTGAAATAGTTGGAGTTTCAACTCTAAAGGCAATGGCATATCCATTTATAGATAATGATAATTTTGTTTTAGCAATTCATGATGCAAGAAATAGAAGAATTTTTTATGGTGGATATTGTGCAATAAATGATAAAATTGTGGATATAATTCCTGAAAATGTGGAAAGTTTTGATTATATTATAGAAGAGTTAAGAAAACTTGATAAAAAAATAACTATTGTTGGAAAAGATAATCAATTGTTTAAAGAAGCATTAGAAAGCAATAATATTGATTATTATTGGAAGGAAATTATTCTAAGAGGACAGAGTATTGCGAGACTGGGAGTAGAAAAACACAATAGTGGTCAAATTGATCACTATAATACTGTGTTGCCATCATATATTAAATTATCACAGGCGGAACAAAATCTTAAGAAATAGGTGATTTTATGAACGTGAGAGAAATGTGTTTTGAAGATGTACCTCAAGTATTTGAAATTGAGAAACAATCTTTTTTAACGCCTTGGTCAAAAGAAGCTTTTGAAAAAGAAATTTTGGATAATAAGTTTGCTAGATATACTGTTGTTGAAAATAATGGTGAGATTGTAGCTTATGGCGGTATGTGGTGGATTTTAGATGAAGCTCACGTTACAAATATTGCAGTTCATAATCATTTTAGAAAACAGGGAATTGGAAGATTACTAGTTGATGGAATGATAAAATGGTGCAAAAGAGAAAGTATATCAAAAATGACTTTAGAAGTTAGAGTTAGTAATGATTCAGCTATTAAATTATATGAAAAATTTGGGTTTATTATAGAGGGCAAAAGGAAAGCTTATTATACAGATACTGGTGAAGATGCCTATATTATGTGGTGTGCTTTGTAAAATATTGGAGGCAAGAATGAAAGATCAAATTAAAATTTTAGCGATTGAAACATCCTGTGATGAAACAGCTGCTGCAGTTGTTCAGGATGGAAGAGAAGTTTTGTCGAATGTTATTTTTTCACAGATAGATATTCATCAAAAATTTGGTGGAGTTGTACCAGAGGTAGCATCTAGAAAACATATTGAATATATTGCACATATTGTTGAAGAAGCGTTAATAGAAGCGGAGTGTAGTAAAGAGGATATAGATGCGATTGCGGTAACTTATGGTCCAGGATTAGTGGGAGCGTTGCTAGTTGGAGTTGCATATGCTAAAGCACTTAGTTTTGCATGGGATAAGCCATTGATTGCGGTTAATCATTTACATGGACATATAAGTGGTAATTTTATTAGTCACAAAGAATTAGAACCTCCATTTTTATGTTTAGTTGTTTCGGGAGGACATACTCATATTTTAGGAATAAAAGATATGTATAATATTGAATTGATGGGTGGAACTAGAGATGATGCAGCAGGAGAGGCATTTGATAAAATTGCTAGATCGTTGAAATTGCCTTATCCTGGTGGTCCTCAAATAGATAGACTTTCCAAGTTAGGAAATAAAGAAGGCGTTAAATTGCCAACTGTTAAATTAAAAGATGGTGGATATGATTTTAGTTTTAGCGGACTTAAATCATCTGTATTAAATTATTTAAATCAAATGAAACTTAAAAATAATGAGATAAACGATGCAGATGTTGCAGCTTCTTTTCAAGAAAAGGTTGTAAAACAGCTTTTAGAAGTTACAATAAGATGTGCTAAAGAAAATAAATATAATAAAATAGTATTAGCTGGAGGAGTGTCAGCTAATACAAGAGTAAGAGAAGTGTTTAAAGAAAAATGTCAAAAAGAAAAATATAATTTATATTTTCCAGAATTAAAATATTGTACTGATAATGCTGCAATGATAGGTGCAGCTGCATATTATAGTTTTAAAAAATCAATATTTGCAGATATGAAATTAAATGCTTGTCCACAAATAGGACATTTAATGATTAAACCTACTAAATAGTTTTGAAAATTCAATTTAATAAAAAATATTTGAGTAAAATGGGATTCTATATTAAGTTAGAATCCCATTTTATATTAAAATTATTAAGTTTAATGTAAAAAGACTAATAGTTTGAAATTTTATCTTCTAAGTCAATAAGAACTAAAAATAGTTCATCAACTTTTAAAGATAAATTGTCACGATTATTTTGTAATTCAAGGCTTTTATCTATATCACTATAAACGTCTTCTGAACAAAGTAAATTATCAATATTTAAAATATCATTTTCTAATTGATGTAAGTTTTCTTCGGTTTCTTCATATAGTTTTTTCAATTTTTTAAGTTCAGATTTTTTTTCTTTTTCTTTTCTTTTTTCAGCTTGTAATTGAGTTTTTGTTTTTAAAGAAGAAACTTCTTCTACTGCATAAATTTCAGTATGTTTCTTTTCGTAAAAATAATCGTAATTGCCTAGAAACACCTCAATTTGAGAAGGTGTAAATTCAAAAATCTTATTACAAACTCTATTTAAAAAATATCTATCATGGGAAACAATTAAAAGAGTACCATTATATTCGATTAGGGCTTCTTCTAATATATCTTTTGAATCCATATCTAAGTGATTAGTAGGTTCATCCATTAACAATACATTAGCTTTTGAAAGCATAAGTTTTAAAAGTGACAATCTAGCCTTTTCACCACCGCTTAAATTTTTTATTTCTTTAAAAATATCATCTCCAATAAATAAAAATCTTGCAAGTAATGAACGTACTTGGAAATGATCAAAAGTAGGATTTTCATCCCAAATTTCTTCTACAATTGTTTTATTTAAACTTAGTTGTTTTTGTTCTTGTTCGTAATAAGCTACTTGAGTTTGATGGCCAAAATTATATGAACCAGAAGTAGCATTTAATTTTCCACATATAATATTGAAAAGAGTAGATTTACCAATTCCATTTGCACCAATTATTCCAATTTTATCGCCCGAATAAACATTAAAATTAAAATTTGAAAATACTTCATTATTATCAAATTTCATTCCTAAATTTTCAACAGATAGTACATCTCTGCCACTTTGATTTTGGATATCAAATTTTATTTTAGCTTTTGGATTAGTTTTATCAGGTAATGGAGATTCTTTAATTTTTGAAAGCATTTTTGCCCTAGATTGAGATTGATGGATATTACGTTTGCTTCCATATTGTCCTAAACGCTGAATCATTTCTTCTAATCTTTTTATTTCACGTTGCTGAGCAATGTATTGTTTTTCAAGTAATAAATCTTCTGATTTTTTCTTTTCTAAGAAATTTGTATAATTACCATTATATTTTTTTATAGAATGATTGTTAAGATAAAATATTTTTTTTACTGTTTGATCTAAAAAATAACGGTCATGGGAAATAATAAAAACAGTTCCTTTATATTCTCTTAAATATCTTTCGAGCCATGAAATAGTTTCTAAATCCAAATGATTAGTTGGCTCGTCAAGTAGTAGAATGTCAGGATTTTGAAGAAGTAAATAGCCTAATAATACCCTTGATTTTTGTCCGCCACTAAGTAAGTTAATTGGACGATTTAATTCGTCATCAGAAAAACCTAATCCCTTAAAAATGCCCTTAATTGTACTATCGTATCCAAATTGTGCATTTGAATGAAAAGCTTCTGATAATAAAGCATATTTATCCATTAACTTAGATATATCATTTTTATTGTCCTGAGCTTTTTGAGATATTTCCTTTTCTAGTTCTCTTAATTCAGATTCTTGTTTTAAAAAGTCTTCAAAATGACGAAGTGCATAGTTATAAATACTCAAAGGACTATCAATATGAGTGTTTTGAAGCAAGTAACCTAATTTAAATCCTTTTGCTATAAATATTTCGCCAGAATCAGAAGGAATTTCTTCTGTAATTAATTTAAATAGAGTTGTTTTACCTGCACCATTAGGACCAACGAGTCCAATGCGTTCTCCTTTATTAATTGAAAAGTTTATATTATCAATTATTAAATTACCAGTATAATATTTTTTTAGTTGATTACATGAAAGTACTATCATAAAATGCCTACCTTACTTTTAAAATTTATATAAAGTCATACAAGATAATAATAACATGAAACTAACAAAATGAAAAATATTAGACAAAAAAATGAAATTTATAAAGCGGTTGTAAATAATAATGAATTTGTTATATAATGAACGCATGAAAATATCTTGAAAGGAGTGAATTTATGGCCAGAGATAATGGAGTTTCTATGGCAGTTGTTAGAAGATTGCCAAAATACTATAGGTATTTGTCAGAATTATTAGAACACGATGTAAGAAGAATATCTTCTAAGGAATTAAGTAGACTTACGAGTTTTACTGCATCTCAAATTCGTCAGGATTTAAATAATTTTGGTGGATTTGGTCAACAGGGTTATGGATATAATGTTGAAGATTTAAAAACTGAAATTGGAAAAATTTTAGGATTACAGGTTGAACATAAAGTAATTGTTATTGGAGCTGGAAATATGGGGCATGCCATTACTAACTTTAGGGGATTCGAAAATTCAGGATTTAGAGTTGTAGCATTATTTGATAAAAGTACTGAAATGGTAGGTACATTTATTAGAGGAATTGAAGTTTTATCCATTGATACATTAGAAGAATATATTAACGAACATAGAGTTGATATTGGGGCAATATGTACACCAAGAGAAGGTACTCAAGAGATTGCAGATAAGTTAATTAGCTGTAATATAAAAGGTATTTGGAATTTTGCACCAGTTGACTTGGATGTTCCAGAAGATATAGTTATTGAAAATGTTCATTTAAATGAAAGTCTTTTTACTTTATCTTATTTAATTCATGAGAAGAAAAAAGCTCAAAGAAAGGGAAATAAATAATATATTTCCTTGGTAAAATCCCCCATACGTTCAATGGATAATTGAACGCATGGGGGATTTTTTCGATTTAAAATTGTTAAAAGAATAACTAGTATAAAAAATAAATATAAATTTATTAAGAAGATAGAAACAAAGTATTAATTGATTAGAAAAACTTTATATGATTTCTGTTGAAAATAAAATGACAAACATATTGATTTTTTTTTAACAATGTATTATGATGGACAAGGAGTTATACTAAGCAGAAGCATAGGACTAAGGAGGATTAAAAAATGGATTTCGAATTGAAGTCAACGCACAAAATGTTGCAAAGAGTGGTGCGCGAATTTGCGCTAAAGGATGTAGCACCGATAGCTGCTGAAATTGATGTAACTGAAAGATATCCAATTGAAAATGTTCGCAAAATGGCGGAGATGGGTTTAATGGGTATACCAATTCCTAAAGAATTTGGCGGTTCTGGTGGAGATGAGTTAGGTTATGCTATGACGGTAGAAGAATTATCTAAGCATTGTGCGAGTACTGGTGTTATTCTTTCTGCACATACATCTTTAGGTTCTTGGCCAATATTAAAATATGGTACTCAAGAACAAAAAGAGAAATTTTTAAAGCCTTTGGCTACAGGAGAAAAGATTGGTGCATTTGCATTGACAGAAGCAGGTGCAGGTACTGATGCCTCAGCACAACAAACAGTTGCAGTATTAGATGGTGATTCATATATTCTTAATGGAAGTAAGATATTTATTACTGGAGCAGGTCAGGCAGATATTTATATTATTTTTGCAATGACAGATAAAAGTAAGGGTACAAGAGGAATTAGTACATTTATAGTAGAAAAAGGTACACCTGGATTTACTTTTGGTAAATTAGAAGATAAAATGGGTATTCGTGCGTCTTCTACAGGGGAATTGATTTTTGAAGATTGTCGTATTCCTAAAGAAAATTTATTAGGTAAAGAAGGCAAAGGATTTGGAATTGCTATGAGCACCTTAGATGGTGGTCGTATCGGAATTGCGGCACAAGCTTTAGGGATTGCACAAGGTGCAATAGATGCAAGTGTTCAATATATGAAAGAACGTAAGCAATTTGGTAAAAATATTTCTAAATTCCAAGGATTACAGTGGTATGTTGCTGAGATGGAAACTAAAACTCAAGCAGCACGTCTTTTAGTGTATCAAGCTGCAACTAAAAAATCTAAAGGACTTCCATATAGTAAAGAGGCTGCAATGGCAAAATTATTTGCTGCGGAAACTGCTATGGAAGTTACAACTAAAGCGGTTCAATTATTCGGTGGCTATGGTTATACTAAGGATTATCCAGTTGAGCGTATGATGCGTGATGCAAAAATCACTGAAATTTATGAAGGTACTTCAGAAGTTCAGAAAATGGTTATTGCAGCAAGTGTAATCGGAAGATAGGAGGATTAGAAATGAGAATTGTTGTATGTGTTAAACAAGTGCCGGATACAAATGAGGTGCGAATAGATCAAGCTACAGGTACACTTATTCGTGAAGGTGTTCCAAGTATTATAAATCCAGATGATAAAAATGCATTAGAAGCAGCACTTCAATTAAAAGATCAAAATGAAAATGTAGAAGTTGTTGTTTTGTGTATGGGTCCAGCACAAGCAAAAGAAGCAATAAAAGAAGCTTTGGCTATGGGAGCTGATCGTGCGGTATTATTAAGCGATAGAGCGTTTGCTGGTTCAGATACATGGGCAACATCTACAATTTTAGCTGCAGCTGTTGCTAAAATCGGAGATTTTGATGTAGTTTTATGTGGTCGTCAAGCAATTGATGGTGATACTGCACAAGTTGGTCCTCAAATAGCAGAACATTTAGATTTACCACAGGTAACATATGTTCAAAATATAGCTAAAAACGGTGATAAGCTAAGAGTTGAAAGAGCATTAGAAGATGGACATTATGTATTAGATGTTGAAATGCCTGTTGTTTTAACTGCGATTAAAGAACTAAATGAGCCTAGATATCCTTCGGTAAGCGGAATTTACAACTATTTTGATGATAGCGAAAGACCAGAAATTTTGATGTGGAATGTTAATGATATAGACGTTGATATGACACAAATTGGTTTAAAAGGTTCACCAACAAAGGTGAATAAATCTTTTGTACCAACACAAAAATTTGAGGGTGAGCGTCTTGAAGGTAGTGCAAAAGAAGCTGTACGTAAATTGATTGTACGTTTACATGAACGTCAATTAGTGTAAGGAGGAAATGACATGGGAAAAGCTAAAGTAAATCAAGGAATTGATCTTTCATCATATAAAGATGTGTGGGTTTTTGCTGAACAAAGAGAAGGAGAAGTGGTAAATGTTTCTCTTGAATTGTTGGGAATAGGGAGAAAACTTGCAGATGCTAGAAATAGCAAATTATTTGCAGTGCTTATTGGAGCATGTGCAGAGTCATATACAGAAAGTTTGATTCAATATGGAGCAGATGGAGTTTTATTTGTTAAAGATGACAAATTGAATCAATATTCTACTGAAATGTATACACAGGTTATTTCAAATTTAATTAATGAGCGAAAACCAGAAATTTTCTTAGTTGGAGCAACAACAATTGGTAGAGACTTAGGACCACGTATTTCAGCTAGAGTTGGAACAGGGTTAACTGCTGATTGTACAAGACTTGAAATAGATGAAGCAGACGGTAAATTGTTGCAGACAAGACCTGCATTTGGTGGTAATCTAATGGCAACTATTATCACTCCAGACAATCGTCCTCAAATGTCAACGGTTCGCCCTGGAGTTATGGAAAAATGTGAAAAAGATACATCTAGAAAAGGAAATGTTGAGATAATAAATAATAAATTAGATTTTTCGAAAGATAAAGTTGATTTTGTAGAATTAGTTAAGCATATGAAAGAACAAGTTCAGTTAGAAGAAGCTAAAGTTATTGTTGCAGGTGGTAGAGGATTAGGAAATAAAGAAGGTTTTGAATTATTAGATCAACTTGCAGATAAGCTTAATGGAGTTGTTGCTGCATCAAGAGCGGCTGTTGATCAAGGCTGGGTAGACCATGATAGACAAGTTGGCCAAACAGGTAAAACTGTAAGACCAAAATTATATATTGCTTGTGGGATTTCTGGAGCAATTCAACATGTTGCTGGTATGCATGAAGCAGAATGTGTTATTGCTATTAATAAAAATGAAGATGCACCTATATTTAATGTAGCGAACTATGGTATAGTGGGCAATGTTTACGATGTAGTGCCTAAGTTAATTGATGCTTTAGACCAAGTGGACGATATATTAAAAGCGGTAGAGTAGTAAAATTAACTATGGAACAATTAATTATAAAATAATAAAAATTAATTAAAGTATAAGTATATAAAAAAGTTGTAAATGATAATTTGCAACTTTTTTTTGTGCCTTTTTATACTATATATAAAAAATGATTTAAAAAATTCAGATACAAGTTAAAAAATTAATAGCAGATAAAAAAATACTTTTAAAAATATTAAATAAGTGATATAATGTAAAACATAAAGAAGGAATTTTCAGACAATTCAATATTAAAAATCATAGAAAATTCTGAAAATAATAAATTGAGGGGGATTTTATGGAATTACAAGGTACTACATTATTTACATTTATTCTTTATTTACTTTTTATGTTGGGGATAGGAATTCATTTCTACAGAAAAACTAAAAATCTTGATGATTATGTTTTAGGTGGAAGAGGATTAAATAGCTGGGTTGCGGCTATGAGTGCATCAGCATCAGATATGAGTGGTTGGCTATTGATGGGATTGCCAGGGGCTGCATATATTTCTGGTATTGAAGCAGGTTGGATTGGATTAGGATTGTTAATAGGTACATATTGCAATTGGAGATTCATGGCAAAAAGATTAAGACAATATACTGAAAAAGCAAATAACTCATTAACAGTATCAGATTTCTTAGAAAATAGATTTAGAGATAATTCTAAGGTTTTAAGAACTTTATCTGCAATTATTATTTTAGTATTCTTTTTAATTTATACAGCTTCAGGTTTTGTAGCTGGTGGAAAATTATTTAATACTGTATTTGGACTTCCATATCATACGGCTTTAATAGTCGGCGTATTGGTAATTGTAAGTTATACTTTCTTAGGTGGTTTTAATGCAGTTTCATGGACAGATTTTTTCCAAGGAACACTTATGTTTATAGCTATCTTATTTGTACCAATATTTGCATATAAAGCATTAGGTGGTGTTAGCGTAGCACATAGTCAAATTGCAGCTGTTAGTCCACATTATTTAAATCCATTTAAAGATATGACAGGGGCTAGCGTTACATTTATGTCAGTAATTTCTCTAATGGCTTGGGGATTAGGATATTTTGGTCAACCACATATTTTAGTTAGATTTATGGCAATAAGATCAGCAGATGAGGTAAAACAAGCAAGAATTATAGCGACAAGTTGGACAGCAATAAGTTTAGTTGGAGCTGTGTTAGTTGGTATGCTAGGTTTTATTTATTTAAAAACTCCATTAGAAGGAGCGGCAACAGAAACTGTATTTATGATATTAATTAATACATTATTCCATCCTGTATTTGCGGGATTATTATTAGCAGCTATACTAGCAGCTATAATGAGTACAGCGGATTCACAATTATTAGTTACTTCATCAGCATTGACTCAAGATTTTTATAGAGTTTTATTGAAAAAAGATGCAAGTGATAAAGAATTAGTATGGGTTAGTAGAATAGCTGTTATGGGAGTTGCAATTATTGCATTTTTCCTAGCGTATAATCCTGATAGTAGTGTTTTAAGTTTAGTTTCATATGCTTGGGCTGGATTTGGTGCTGCATTTGGTCCAGTTATGATATTAGCTCTTCAGTGGAAACGTATGACTAGAAATGGAGCATTAGCTGGAATGATTTCCGGTGGAGCTATGGTTATTATATGGAAAAATCTAAGTGGCGGAATATTTGATGTATACGAAATATTACCAGCATTTATAGTTGCAATGATAGTAATAGTGGTTGTAAGTCTTTTAGACAAGGAACCAGCGAAAGAAATAATAGAAGAATTTGAGTCAATTAAATAATTAAATTTGATAAATTCATAAAAAGACGATTGCTGTTAAAATGGCAATCGTTTTTTTATGAAAAATTAATTAAGAAATTCAGAAAAGCGAGATAGTTTATGAAATATTGAGTATAATGTAGTTGGAGGTGTAAGATGTATAGATATAAATTGGAATATAAAGGATTGTATGCACCTGAAAAAACTATGATAGGACAATGTTTTAGATGGCAAAAAAGAAATGGATATTTTGAGGGGATTTTAGATAGTGCTTATTTTAAGATTTTAGTAGAAAACAATTTTTTTCTTATTGAAACTAGTAAAAAGTTTGAAGAAGAAGACTTATATAAAAAATTTGATTTATTACTTGATGTTCAAAAAATAGATAAAATATTAAAAAAAGATTTATACCTTCATAATTTGTGGAGAAGAACAGAAGGCATTAGATTATTAAAACAGCCTTTGTTTGAAACTATTATTTCATTTATGATTTCAGCTAATAATAATATTCCGAGAATTCAAAAAAGTGTTGAAACTCTTTCAATTTTGTATGGAGATTTAATTTCAACAGATAAGTGTACTTATTTTGCTTTTCCAAATATAAAGCAAATGTCTAAATTAAGTGTAGAGGATTTTAAAGATTGTGGGTTAGGATATAGAGCTATAAATGTTAAGCTTATTGTAGATAATATTAATAATGGTGAATTTGATTTAAATACACTTGAAAAATTAGATACAATAGAGGCAAAAGAAATGCTTATGACACAAAAAGGAATTGGACCAAAAGTTTCAGATTGTATTTTACTATTTGGAATGCATAGAACAGACATGTTTCCGGTTGATACATGGATTAAAAAAGCTTTAACCATGTATGGAAAATATTTAAATGAGGGCAATATCGATATTATTAAAGAACAAATAGTTTCGAAATATGGATTATTATCAGGATATATACAACAAGCAATGTTTTACGACTTAAAGTGGGGAGGTAATAATGAAGGATAAAGTTATGGCAAAATTTTTAAAATGGTTGCCTGCTATAATAGTATTGCTATTTATAGTGAAGTTATTTTTTGAATCTAAGAGTGCTATTTGGGTTGGAAAAGCGATTAGTCCTTTTTTAAGTGCTATTGGACTAGCGTATTTATTGTATCCAATTGTAAAATTTACAAATGAAAAGCTTAAGTTTCCAAGACCATTAAGCATTTTATGTGCATATATAATATTAATAGGTGTTATTTTTGCAATTATAACAATTGTAATACCAAGTGTAATGGATAGTGCAAAAACTTTATTTAATTATATACCTGAATATAGTAAAAATATTTCAAAATGGTTAGTTGATACTTATGATAAAACTGATAGTAAAGAAATTCATATGATTATAGATATGATTAATCAAAATATTTCAATGCTGTTTGAAAAATCAGGAGAAATAATGAACACAGTTTTAAATGGGGCAATAATTCAAGTTGTTAATATTACAGCGGCTTTATTTAAAAGTATATTGATATTAACAATTTCGATATATTTTTTGGTGGAACAAAAAAGTTTATTAAAAAAAGCTGAAAGATTACTTTATGCTATTTTCAAAAGTAAACAGGTTGAAAATATTAAAAGACATTGTAAAATGGCAAATAAAGTGTTTTCTAGCTATATAGTAGGAAAGTTATTAGATTCATTGATTGTAGGTGTGGTATGTGCAATAGTTTTAACTATTATAAAAATACCATATACGCCTCTTATTGCTTTAATTGTTGGTTTAACGAATATGATTCCATACTTTGGACCAATTATAGGAGCTGTGCCAGCGGTACTTATAGCGTTAATACATGGCCCTATGAATGCACTTTGGGTATTAATAGTAATTTTAGTGTTGCAGCAAGTAGATGGAAATTTATTAGGACCTAAAATATTAGGAGATCAAGTTGGAGTTAGACCATTTTGGATTATTACAGCAATA
>Ga0193961_1000234_pt1 | contig 22322 bp, 19 predicted proteins | sample FB_4_MG_FD_140371 | JGI IMG/M metagenome (GOLD analysis project Ga0193961, IMG submission 140371) | Microbial mat bacterial communities from the Broadkill River, Lewes, Delaware, United States - FB_4_MG | ecosystem: Environmental > Aquatic > Freshwater > River > Microbial mats | place: USA...
GATGCTCGTATGTACGCCAGTTTTCAAGTAGTGATTGATGCTTATTTTTACCACCAATAACCATTATAAATGGCGCTGGAATATTCATATACATCATAATGTAATCCCTAAAATATCTGCTATCCTAAAAGCATAGTGTGGTTCTATATGCCCAGCAAATGATCGGCAATTATAATCTAAGAAAGAGGTTGTTTATGCGGTTAGTTAGGTTGATATATTACAGTCGTGCCTCTAAAGAGATGTCATTGACTGATTTAAAAAGTATCCTTGAAACGGCGCGCGCTAATAATGACAGTATCGATGTGTGTGGTATGTTGTGTTATGACAAACAGTATTTTTTACAGGCCTTAGAGGGCGAGCGCGAAACGGTTAATGAGTTGTATTTAGATATCTCAGATGATCCCCGTCATGATGAAGTGGTTATTATCAGTTATGAAGAGGTATCGGCACCTATTTTTCCTAAGTGGCAAATGGGTTATGCTGGCAGCTCAGCACAATTTACTGCTTTGCTAAAAGAGCTGGGGCAGGTGGACTTTACCCCAAGCGATATGTCACCAGAGCAGGCGAGTCATCTGTTAGAAAAAATGTCGGCATACCAGTCAGAGCCCTAATGCGCCCATTGTGTAATACCTGCCTTTGGTTACTCTTTTGATCGTTTTATTGGTAACTCTAAGGCTCATCTGTTTTACTTAGCTGGGGCTTAATGCTGCCAGCCCGAATCTTGTTAGTGCAAACTTATTCGCTTCTATATCTTCCATTTCCTCTCAAATGTGTGTGCAGCGCTTGTATGCGATGCCTTGCTGAGCGCTTAGCCTGTCTAGAGCCATGTGAATGTTACTACACGCATCGTATGTGGACAGGTGTCATCGCCGAGCACGCTTTTTGCGCACTTTTGTAGGGGTTTTGGGGATATGCACGGTTTCTTCTTGATACTCCCCCGGCGCTAAGCCCTCGATAGACCAATCACCAATGCTCACTCGCACTAAACGCAGTGTAGGCAGGCCTACAGCGGCGGTCATTCGTCTTACTTGACGGTTTCGCCCTTCGCGAATGGTAATCGATAGCCAGTGGGTAGGAATGCTTGCCCGAAACCTGACGGGCGGGTGACGCTCCCATAATTCAGGAGTTTCTATTTGCTGAATGTTAGCCGGTAGAGTAGGGCCATCTTTTAAGTGCACACCACGGCTGAGCTGCTTAATAGCCTCAGTATTAGGTTCTCCTTCAACTTGTACCCAGTAGGTTTTAGGCAGTTTATAGCGAGGGTTAGCGATTTGTTGCTGCAATTGCCCATCGTCAGTCAGCAGCAGTAGCCCCTCTGAGTCATAATCGAGCCTGCCGGCGGGATAAATGCCTGCAATCGCGATATAGTGGGCTAACGTTGTCCGGTTTTGGGTGTCTGAAAACTGCGATAACACCTGAAAAGGTTTGTTGAGTCGTATTAATTTGGCCATATAGCAAAGAAATTCAAGCACTTAAATGACAAATATTATCATTTGTGGTAGAGTTGCGCCGTTTTGTGGCCACAGGCCAAGAACAATATAATGATTTGTACAAAATTGCTATACCAAGCGTTGTTAAAGTTGTGACAAATATTAGGGATGCTCATAAGGCGTCTCCCTTTCAAGCTACATGTATTTCGATATTCACCCAATGTTGGGATATATGCGAATTGAGTAGCTCCAACGGAGCATGCAGGATTCTACGGATAAACGTCACCGCTTTCGACTGTACTTTAGGGTGATTACTATCTGATTTTAGTCGCCAACCTGATTGTTATAGTATGTCATCATTGCTTATGAATACCTGGTCGACACTAGGCGGTTAGCGTGTTTGTGCTGAGCCACCAGCGACTGACATAGGCATATGACTACTACATTGCATAATATACGACAGGTATATACAGAACCGTTTGGTATCGAGCAGGCATGCATTGCATATTTGCCAAGTAAGCGTGTGCGCCATTTTTAACGATTAGGCACCTAGAAGACACCTATACCAGCTGAGGACTAACATGACCGCAAAAACGCCAAAAATTATCTACACCGAAACTGATGAGGCGCCTGCGCTAGCGACGTATTCTTTTCTCCCTATTGTTAAAACATTTACCCGTGCTGCCGGTGTTGATGTTGAAACTCGCGATATTTCTCTCTCCGGCCGATTAATCGCCAGTTTTCCTGAATTCTTAAAAGAAGATCAGCGTATTTCAGATGCGCTTGCAGAGCTGGGCGAGTTAGCAAAAACCCCTGAAGCTAATATTATTAAACTGCCTAATATCAGCGCATCTATCCCGCAGTTAAAAGCAGCAATTAAAGAATTACAAGCTAATGGATATGCACTACCTGATTATCCTGATCAACCAGAAACCACTGAAGAAGAAGCGATCCAATCTCGCTACGATAAAATTAAGGGCAGTGCGGTTAACCCTGTTTTACGTGAGGGCAACTCTGATCGTCGAGCGCCACTGTCAGTTAAAAAATATGCCCGTAAAAATCCCCATTCAATGGGTGTATGGTCAAGTGATTCAAAGTCTCACGTTTCGCATATGAGCGGCGGTGACTTCTACTCCAATGAAAAATCAGTGACGATCGAGCAGGCAGGTGATGTCAGGATTGAATTTGTCGATGGCAATGGTGCGATCACTGTCTTGAAAGAAAAGACAGCGCTGTTAGCTGGTGAAGTCATTGATTCGACAGTGATGAGTCAGCGTGCGTTGTGTGATTTCCTTGAAGAGCAAATTGTTGATGCTAAAGAAAAGGGTGTGTTGTTTTCTCTACATATGAAAGCAACGATGATGAAAGTCTCAGACCCTATTATTTTTGGGCTGGCCGTAAAGATATTTTTTAAAGATGTTTTTGCTAAGCACAACGAATTATTTGAAGAGCTGGGTGTTGATGTTAACAACGGTTTTGGCAATCTCATTAATAAAATTAAAACACTTCCCGATGATCAGCGTGTGGCTATTGAGGCAGATATTCAAGCTTGTTATGCCAGCAGGCCCGATATGGCAATGGTCAACTCGGACAAAGGTATTACAAACCTGCACGTGCCCAGCGATATTATTATCGATGCTTCTATGCCGGCGATGATTCGCTCTTCGGGTAAAATGTGGGGGCCTGATGGTCAACTACACGATACTAAAGCTGTGGTTCCCGATAATTGTTATGCAGGTGTTTACCAGGAAACAATAGCATTTTGTAAACAGCATGGAGCGTTTGACCCAACCACAATGGGCTCGGTCCCCAATGTTGGTTTGATGGCACAAAAAGCTGAAGAGTACGGTTCTCACGATAAAACCTTTACCGCACCGGGTGATGGTTCTATTCGTGTTGTTGGTGCTGAGGGCAATGTTTTACTGGAGCATGTTGTCGAAAATGGTGATATCTGGCGTATGTGTCAGGTCAAAGATGCGCCTATTCAAGATTGGGTGAAACTTGCTGTTGCTCGTGCCCGAGCGACTAAAACACCCGCAGTATTTTGGTTGGATAGCGCGCGTGCACACGATGCGCAATTGATTAAAAAGGTTAATCAATACCTACCAAATCACGATACAGACGGTCTGGATATTCACATTATGTCACCGGTCGAGGCTACGCGTTTTTCTTTAGAGCGTATTAAAGACGGCAAAGATACTATTTCGGTGACAGGTAACGTACTGCGTGATTATCTGACGGATCTTTTCCCGATTCTTGAGTTGGGTACTAGTGCAAAAATGTTATCTATTGTCCCGTTGATGAATGGTGGCGGCTTGTTTGAAACAGGCGCTGGTGGTTCTGCACCAAAACACGTTCAGCAATTTGAGCAAGAAAACCATTTGCGTTGGGATTCACTCGGTGAGTTTTTGGCGTTGTCAGCATCGCTTGAGCACTTATCTGAAAGCGCTAACAATGCAAGAGCCGGCGTACTGGCGAAAACATTGGATCAGGCAACGGGTCAGTTACTCGATGCGCGTAAATCACCGTCTCGTAAGGTGGGTGAGCTAGATAACCGTGGTAGTCATTTCTACTTAGCCATGTACTGGGCGCAAGCGTTGGCTGAGCAAAATGCGGATCAGGATTTACGCGATGCCTTTGCGCCACTTGCCGAAGCGTTAGAAACTAACGAGCGTATGATTGTCGATGAGCTCAATGTGGTGCAAGGGCACCCCGTCGACATGGGCGGTTATTATAAGCCTAGCGCTCAAAAAGCATCTGAAGCTATGTGCCCAAGCGCGACGTTAAATACAATATTGTCGTCGCTGTAAATTAAGGTTGTTGTTCTAGATTGTTGTACTCAATCGTCGGGTTGTCCATAGAGGGTATTACACTCTATGGACAACTGGGCATTGGTCTCAACTTAAATAGTGTTTGTTCGCTGAGTTGTTGGTATGCTCTAGGGGTGTAGGCTGTGAAGCTTGCGACGATACTGTGTCGCTACCTTTTGAGCGTACAATGTTTACTGGTAATGATTCGGTTGTTGTTGGAAACGTTTACATATTTTTGGCGAAAAAGACCCTGCGGGTAACACTGCCGCATAATCGTCACCGAGTTTGGCACCCGGTTCTTTGTTGGGAGGTTATTAAACGGCTTCGAGCTGACTTTTAGCGTCAGTTTGAGTATCGTTATTGTCCTCTGGCGCACTAGTTTGCGCGCTTTCTGCTGCAACGATATTTGTTGCATGAAGGCCTTTATCGCCTTCGACAATATCGAACTCAACCGGTTGACCGGCTTTGAGCGTTTTATAGCCTTCCATCTGAATCGATGTATAGTGGGCAAACAAGTCTTCACTGCCACTGTCTGGCAGTATAAACCCGTAGCCCTTGGCGTTATTGAACCACTTGACGGTACCTGTAGGCATGGTTTTTCCTTCTATTACCGACTATTGCCGGGAAACAACAACCATTTTGTTGCGTAGGCAAGCTGAATTACATGTTATTATTGCTATTAGCGACCTCAAAATACGTTCAGGTCATCCTTCTTATACGCAATCTTATCGGGAAAGTCAACTTTTGGTCGTATTTTGCCGGAGTTGGTATGGTAGTATCGATAAAAGGCGTCTTTTTGACAGATCTAGGTAATGAAATTTTTAGCACAATTTGATATGGGTACTCTACGCTATCATCAACTAAGATTAAGTAAAGATGATGATGAGCAACATTCTGATTTTGGTGGTGGCTTGCTCTTAGAGGAGGCTAAGCCAAATTTAAAACGTCCGTCTTTGTACAAAGTAGTGATGATGAATGATGACTATACACCTATGGAGTTTGTTGTATTAGTGTTGGAAACTTTTTTCAATATGGATCGGGAAAGTGCGACTAAAATTATGTTGCAAGTGCATACTCAAGGAAAGGCCGTGTGTGGAATTTATACGCGCGATATTGCCGAGACAAAAGCAGCACAAGTTAATCAATATGCACAGGAAAGTGAACATCCTCTGCTCTGCGAAATCGAAGTTGTTGAAGGTGAAGAAAGTTAATTTTTTTGCTCTTTTCTCATCAAAGATTGAGTAGACTGGCTAACGCTACTGTCAAAGATGTACTACAGTTAAATTTAAAGGATATCGACCACGCTTAAAGCATAATCAATAAGGACTTTTTGTAGAAAAAGTAACCAGTTATAGTGCATTAAGTTAAGTGAGCAGAAATTAATCGAAATGATTAATCGAGACAGGTCAGCAGTACAAAAATAAATCTATCTCTTGTTAATCGTCGTATTTTTGAGTAGTTGCATCGCTACTGAGTCGTATCATCAAATGGTTGTGATAATAATCAACTATTCAATTGTGTCGCGGAATTTTTTGCTGTTGAGGTATAACCATGTTAAGCAAAGATCTTGAGCAAACTCTTAACACCGCCTTTCAAGGGGCTCGTTCTAAACGTCATGAATTTATGACGGTAGAACACCTGTTGTTAGCATTGCTGGATAATGACGATGCCGTCACTGTCCTGAAAGCCTGTGGTGCAGATTTACACGTGCTGAGAAAGGAGTTAGTTGAGTTTGTTGATTCAACAACCCCGCGTATTCCCGAAAATGATGACGACAGGGAAACTCAACCTACACTTGGTTTTCAACGTGTATTACAGCGTGCGGTTTTTCATGTGCAATCTTCAGGGAAAAAAGAAGTAACAGGCGCTAATGTACTGGTGGCTATTTTTAGTGAACAAGAAAGTCAGTCAGTTTACTTTCTTAAACAACAAAATATTGCACGCATCGATATCGTGAATTTTTTAACCCACGGTATTTCTAAGGTGTCAGATAATCACAACCCATCAATGGATGAAGGTGAGCAGCAAGAAGATGGTTATGAAAATGGCGAGGCGGGTGCTTCACCCAGTAGTAACCCTCTTGATAGCTATTCAACCAATTTAAATGAAGAGGCTGCTGTTGGCCGAATTGATCCTTTAGTTGGGCGTGAGTATGAAGTTGAGCGTGTCAGCCAAATACTGTCGCGGCGCAGAAAAAATAACCCGTTACTCGTCGGGGAGTCTGGCGTGGGTAAAACGGCAATTGCTGAAGGTTTGGCAAAGCGCATAGTCGATGGTGATGTGCCCAGTAATTTGTTAGGCAGTGTTGTCTACTCTCTCGACTTAGGCTCGCTACTAGCGGGAACTAAATACCGTGGCGATTTTGAAAAACGCTTTAAGGGCTTATTGGCCGAGCTAAAAAATCGTCCTGGCGCCATTTTATTTATCGATGAAATTCATACAATTATTGGTGCTGGTGCAGCTTCTGGTGGTGTGATGGATGCATCCAACTTGCTGAAGCCTTTATTGACCTCTGGTGATCTGCGCTGTATTGGCTCAACGACCTTTCAAGAGTACCGTGGTATTTTTGATAAAGATCGCGCGCTGTCTCGACGCTTTCAAAAAGTCGATGTCAATGAGCCGAGTGTTGATGATACCTATAAAATACTCAAAGGGTTGAAGTCTCGTTTCGAAGAGCATCACAGTGTACGCTATACCGATAATGCACTACGTGCGGCAGCTGAATTATCCAGTAAATATATCAATGATCGCTTTATGCCCGATAAAGCTATTGATGTCATTGATGAGGCAGGTGCCTATCAGCAATTGCAAACGCCGAGTAAACGCAAAAAACAATTGAGCGTTGGCGATATTGAAAAAATTGTTGCCAAAATTGCACGTATTCCGGCAAAGAGTATCTCTTCGTCTGATAAAGAACAATTGCGCAAGCTCGATGACAATCTAAAAATGACTGTATTTGGTCAAGATAAAGGTATCGATGCACTGACAACAGCCATTAAGTTATCCCGTGCAGGTCTCGGGGCTGATGAAAAACCGATTGGCTCATTTTTATTCTCAGGCCCGACAGGTGTTGGTAAAACAGAAATGTGTCGCCAGCTGGCAACGGCCATGGGGGTTGAGCTTATTCGTTTCGATATGTCTGAATACATGGAGCGGCATACGGTTTCGCGCCTAATTGGTGCCCCCCCTGGCTATGTTGGTTTTGATCAGGGCGGCCTATTGACCGAGGCTGTGACTAAGCAGCCCCACAGTGTTATTTTACTGGATGAAATTGAAAAGGCGCATCCAGAGGTTTTTAACCTGCTGTTACAGGTGATGGATCACGGTACATTGACAGATAACAATGGTCGCAAGGCTGATTTTCGCAATGTTATTCTGATTATGACGACCAATGCCGGTGCTGAGGAGATGAGTAGGGCGTCTATTGGCTTTACCCATCAAGACCATTCAACCGACGGTATGGAAGCCATCAAGAAAATGTTTACTCCTGAGTTTCGCAATCGTCTTGATGCGGTTATTCAGTTTTCTGCGCTATCACTCGATGTGGTTAAAACCGTGGTTGACAAATTTTTGGTACAACTACAATCACAATTGGATGAAAAAGCTGTTGTGCTTGAAATTGAAGATGAAGCGCGAACATGGTTGGCAGAAAAGGGATACGATGAAAAAATGGGTGCCCGACCTATGGCTCGCCTGATTCAGGAAAAGCTCAAAAAGCCATTGGCAGAAATGGTGTTGTTTGGCGAATTGTCACAAGGTGGTGGTGTCGTTAATGTCACCGTTGAAGATGACGAGATTAATCTCGAAATCGCCATAGAGAAAGAACTTGAAACCGTCTAGTTACTGACTAATTGTTCGCTATTAAAAAGGGCCGTTGGCCCTTTTTTTATTTTACGTATTCAAGTTGTGTTTAGCGTGCACGATACGTGATGCGACCTTTGGATAAATCGTAAGGAGTCATTTCAACTTTAACCTTATCGCCGGTTAAAATGCGAATATAGTTTTTACGCATTTTGCCTGAGATGTGTGCAGTAACGATATGCCCGTTTTCTAACTTAACACGAAATGTTGTGTTAGGTAGGGTATCAATTACTTCGCCTTCAAGTTCAATATTATCTTCTTTTGCCATTCGGCATTGTCCTCGTACTTACTGACAGCATTACCACCTAAGCAGGTCTCTACTGTAGTAAAAAGTAGGTAGAGCAAGCTGGGGTTAATTGAGGCGTGCATTTTGCCTGAAATTGACGCAAGAGCCAAGGTGAATAGAGAAAAAAGGCAAGTTTTCAGTGAATTAAATAAGATTACCCGTCAATTAAAGGGTATTTCTGGTTATTTTACCAATAGCCAGCGATTTCCTCGTTGAATCTCTAGGGGGCGATAGGCCGATTTATAATTCATTTTCTGGCATTCTTTAATCCAGTACCCTAAATAAACCCCATGCAAATGGTAGCGTTTAGCTTGCTCGACGAGAAAGAGAATCGCGTAAGCACCAAGGCTTCGGCGGGATTCGGCAGGGTCGTAATAGGTGTAGACGGCTGAAATACCGTTATCCATATGATCCGCTACTGATGTCGCAATCAATCGACCCTGCTGGCGAAATTCATAGTAGCGTGTGCACTGCCATTCGCTGGTTAAAAAACTCGTAAACTGCTCGCGCGAGGGTGGGTACATATCGCCATCAATATGACGCAGATTTATGTAATTCTCATACAGTGCATAATGTTCATCTGTATCAATACTATCGACAACCGCAACGGTTAAGTCCTGGTTGCGCCGCCAGGTTTTACGTTGTTGGCGGTTAGGCATAAAGTCTGCTGCTGGAATACGCATGGGGATACAAGCGTTACAGTTTTCGCACAATGGCTTGTAGATATGGGTGCCGCTGCGACGAAAGCCATATTCCGACAGCTGTGAATACAATGCACGGTCAATGGATTGCTGTGGGTTTAGGAAAACCGTTGCTGCTGTCTTGTCGTCTAGGTAGCTGCAAGAGTGGGGCTGAGTTTGGAAAAACTGTAGTGTTTCCAGCTGCGTATTATCGCGCTCTATATCATCAGTACTGTCTTCCAGGTGGCTCATAGCTACTGTGTGGCTCCAGGTTGATCATTCTCAGTTAACCACTGCTGCTGCCATGGCGAGCTAATGTCTACAGCATTAGCGCTTAAGGTAGGCGCGGGAGTATTAATAATCGATTTTGCAAGCTCTCGTTCAAATATGTCACGCGGTATCTCTACTGCTCCCATACGTGCTAAGTGATCATTATAGACCTGACAGTCGATCAGTCTATAGTGCCATTGTTTTAAATGTTCGGCTATAAATACAAGGGCAATTTTTGAACCGTTGGTCATGCGGCTAAACATGGATTCACCAAAAAAAACATGCCCTAAGGCAATGCCATAAATGCCGCCAACAAGAGTATTGTTCTGCCATACCTCAACAGAGTGGGCATAGCCTTGCAGGTGAAGCTCATTATAGGCTGCTTGTATGTCTGGCGATATCCATGTGTCACCACTTTGCTGTCGGCGCGGTTCTGCGCAGGCGGCAACAACAGCATCAAAGTCGAGATTAACACTAACACTAAAACCCCCTTTGCGTATCGCCTTGTGCAGGCTGCGGCTGATATGTAGTTGATCAGGATAAATCACAGTGCGTGGTGATGGGCTCCACCACAGTATAGGCTCGCCTTCGTTAAACCAAGGGAAAATACCACGCTGGTAGGCGCTGAGAATACAATGTACTGATAAGCTGCCACCGGCGGCTAATAAGCCATTGGGTTCTGCGAGCGCCTGGCTTGTGCAGGGAAAGGCGGTGCTGTCCGGTTCAAGCCAGGGGAGTTGTATCATCGCTATTGTTACTGGTCGAGAAACTTCTCGGCATCAAGGGCAGCCATGCAGCCAGAGCCGGCTGAGGTGATCGCTTGACGATAGACGTGATCAGCCACATCGCCAGCGGCATAAACACCGGCAACACTCGTTTGCGTAGCATTGCCACCAAGGCCACTATTAATGGTAATGTAGCCGTCTTTCATTGCCAGTTGGTCAACGAACATATCGGTGTTGGGCTTGTGGCCAATGGCAATAAAAACACCTTGCAGGTCAATGTCTTGGGTTTCATTGTTAAGTGTGTTTTTAATGCGCATTCCGGTGACGCCAGTTGTATCGCCAAGCACTTCTTCTAGTGTGTTGTTCCACAATATAGTGATGTTGCCATTTTTTTCACGATCAAATAGTTTGTCTTGTAGTATCTTTTCTGAGCGCAGCGTATCGCGACGATGCACTAGCACAACCTCTTTACAGATATTGGAGAGATAAAGTGCCTCTTCAACAGCGGTATTGCCACCACCAATAACGGCTACCTTTTGATCGCGATAGAAAAAGCCGTCACAGGTTGCACAGGCACTAACACCTTTGCCCATAAACTGCTGCTCAGACTCAAGCCCTAAATACTGGGCCGAGGCACCGGTTGCAATAATCAGAGCATCGCAAGTATAGGTGTCATTGCCAACCAGTGTGAATGGACGCTTGTTTAGATCAATGCTGTTGATATGGTCAAACAGTATTTGTGTGTCAAAACGCTCGGCATGTTGTTGCATTTGCACCATCAAGTCGGGACCCTGTAATTCAGCAATGCCGCCAGGCCAGTTTTCCACTTCAGTGGTGGTGGTTAACTGACCACCCTGTTGCATGCCGGTAATAACCACTGGGTTAAGGTTCGCACGGGCAGCATAGATGGCCGCTGTATAGCCCGCAGGGCCAGAGCCTAAAATAATCAGGCGATGATGTTTGATTTCACTCATAATACGTCCTACATGCTGATAAACCGTGAGGCTATTTTTGCATTTGGCTGCTAAATAGTCCCGATAGGTCTACGAAGTAAAGTTCAGGGAAAATAATTGGATCTACGTGTGTGGCTGAGGTTCCCTGATTAATGACCAAAATGGCGGCCAAATAGGCATTAACCGGCTTGTGAGGCACACTTTAGTCAGTAAAAAGTGCTTTTGCGATGGCCTCTATCAACATTTAGCGATTAACTACTCACAACATGCTGAAAAGCATAGAAAAAATAACCACAGCCTTTACAATAGCAGACATCATAACACGGTAGCGATCATTGCTGAAAGTGTGTGCTAAAAACTGCACAACTAGGATTACATAGGATAATAGTATTGAAATCATCTGTATCGACAAACCCTGAGGCAGAATCAGCCCCTAAACGTGCACTGGTACGCATCCTTAAAGAAGGGGCGTTGATTGGCTGGGCTGCCGCCTGCCTCTACCTACTGTTAGCGTTGCTTTCTTATACCTCAAATGATCCCGGTTGGTCGAGTACGGGTACTAACGGGCGTGTGCAAAACTCTATGGGGCCCACCGGTGCATGGCTAGCCGATGTCTTTTTTTCATTGTTTGGCTATATGGCCTATCTGTTTCCTTTGATGATTGGTTATCGGGTATGGTGTGTTTTCCGTGAGCGATTCCAACAAAAACACTTTGATTTGTTATTGTTTTTCCTGCGCCTGGTGGGCTTGTTGCTGGTGATGGTTGCCGGCACTGGTTTGGTGTCGTTACAGGTGGGCAATGATGTGGGTGTGTTGCCTTTTTCCTATGGCGGTATTCTAGGTGTCTCGGTGGCGACAGCCGTAGAAAGTGCCTTTGGTTTTGCCGGTGCAACCTTGCTATTACTTGCCATGGGCTTATTTGGGCTAACTATTTTTACTGACCTATCATGGTTGGGGTTAATGGATGTATTGGGCCGCTTAACACTGCAAGTGATAGATAATATTGGTCGCTGGTTTACCCACTATCGCCATCGTCGCCAAGAGGCGAAGCAAGTTCAGGAAGTAGTAAAAGTGCGCCAGCAAGCAGTGGCAGAGCAAACTAAACAGGCTGAAAAGCGTATCCCACCTATGATCGAAGCCCCTGTAGTGAAACCAAAGCTTGGGCTGCGCTCACAAAAAGAAAAACAGGCAAAACTATTTGATGCACCGGTTACCGGTGAGTTGCCACCATTGCACTTGTTAGATGAGGCTGACCACTCGGCATCGAAGGGCTATTCAAAAGAGTCTCTAGAGGCTATGTCGCGGCTATTAGAATTAAAGCTAAAAGACTTCGGCGTTATTGCCGAGGTAGTCTCTGTACTGCCAGGCCCGGTTGTTACCCGTTTTGAAATACAACCTGCACCGGGTGTTAAAGTGAGTCGTATTAGTAACCTGGCAAAAGATGTAGCGCGTTCACTGGCGGTTATTAGTGTGCGTGTGGTTGAAGTTATTCCGGGTAAATCAGTTGTTGGTATTGAGATACCTAATCAGCATCGCGATATGGTACGCCTCAATGAAGTTTTAGCATCTGCGGTATATGAGAGCGCAAAATCACCGGTCACACTAGCGTTGGGGCACGATATTGCCGGTGAGCCTATTGTGGCTGATCTCGCTAAAATGCCTCACTTGCTTGTTGCGGGTACAACTGGCTCGGGTAAGTCGGTGGGTATTAATGTGATGTTGCTGAGCTTACTGTATAAAGCGACGCCGAAAGAAGTTAGGTTGATTCTGGTCGACCCTAAAATGCTAGAACTTTCTGTCTATGAAGGCATTCCCCACCTGTTAACTCCGGTGGTTACCGATATGAAAGATGCCGCTAATGGCCTGCGCTGGAGTGTCGGTGAAATGGAGCGCCGCTATAAATTGATGGCGGCGTTAGGTGTGCGAAATCTTGCTGGGTATAACCGCAAAATTGAGGAGGCACAAAAGCGTGGTGAGCCCATCAGTGACCCTTTGTGGCGCCCAGAAGATGAATTTATCGCCGGTGAAGCCGAGGCGACAGCCCCGCTGATTGATACATTGCCTTCTATTGTTATCGTTATCGATGAATTTGCCGATATGATGATGATTGTGGGCAAAAAAGTAGAGCAATTAATTGCCCGTATTGCTCAAAAGGCAAGGGCGGCGGGTATTCATCTTATACTCGCGACCCAGCGCCCCTCTGTCGATGTTATCACCGGATTAATTAAAGCGAACGTGCCTAGTCGAATTGCCTTTCAGGTTTCCTCGAAAGTGGATTCGCGCACCATTCTTGATCAAGGGGGGGCTGAGCAACTACTTGGCCATGGTGACATGCTGTATTTGCCGCCCGGCACTAGTGTTCCAACACGCGTGCACGGTGCATTTGTTGATGATCACGAAGTACATAAAGTCGTCGATGACTGGAAGCGCCGTGGTGAGCCGAACTACTTAGAAGGGATTGTCGATGAAAGCGCCAATGCAATTCCAGTTCCCGGTTTGTCTACTGAGGGCGAGGAGGGCGCTGACAGTGAGCAAGATGCGCTCTATGATCAAGCGCTTGAATTTGTCACCGAGACACGAAAGGCTTCAATTTCGTCAGTGCAACGTAAACTGCGTATCGGTTATAACCGTGCTGCGCGGTTAATTGAAGCAATGGAAGCCGCTGGCGTTGTGAGTGAGATGGGGCATAATGGTAGCCGTGAGGTACTAGCACCGCCACCGCCTAAAGGGTAATTAATTGAGTATGATTATGAAATTTTATCGCTGTTGTTTTTTTATTATAGTGTCGTTGTTTTGCTCTGGCCATTATGCAAATAGCGCAGACACTCTCGCGAGTGACCGATTAGTCTCACTACTGGAGCCTTTTGATACTCTAACAGGTGTGTTTCAGCAAACGCTGAGTGATAAGCAGGGTCAGCTAATTCAAGACTCAACGGGTGAGTTTGCACTTAAGCGTCCGGGGTTTTTTCGTTGGCAAACTATTGAGCCCTATCCTCAGTTGTTGGTCTCTGACTTAAAAAAACTTTGGTTGTATGATCCTGACCTTGAGCAGGTTACCGTGCGTGAGTACACCGAAGCGCTCAATAAAACCCCCGCATTATTGTTAAGCGGAGACCCTAAAACCCTAGAAGACAATTACATTATTAAAAAAATAGAGAATATAGACGGTGCTAATGATGGCGCTATCGAAGGATTTGTGCTCGTGAATAAGTCCGACAACTCGTTATTTGAACAACTGACCTTATATTTTACGCATCAAGCACTGTCTAAAATGGAATTAATCGATAGTTTAGGGCAACTTTCTGTCTTTCACTTTACACAAACCAAAGCTCAGGACTCATTGTCAGCAGCTGATTTTAACTTTGTGCCACCTGCGGGTGTTGATGTAATTATTGATGACCAATAATTTATTTCCCGACGATAATACCCATATGCCGCTGGCTGCTCGTATGCGGCCACAAACACTTGAGGACTATATGGGACAGGCTCACTTGCTGGGTGAGGGCAAACCTATTCGAGAGGCCATTGACCGTGGGCAGCTGCACTCGATGATTTTGTGGGGGCCTCCGGGTGTTGGCAAAACAACCCTGGCTAAAATGCTGGCCAATTTAGTTGATGCTAATTTTTTAACGATTTCAGCAGTGTTAGCCGGTGTTAAAGATATTCGTGAGGCCGTGGCTAAAGCAGAAGCCAGTCGCCTAAGCACCGGTAGAAAAACGATTTTATTTGTCGATGAGGTGCATCGTTTTAATAAATCCCAGCAGGATGCTTTTTTACCCTATGTTGAAAATGGTACAGTGACCTTTATTGGTGCAACTACTGAAAACCCTTCTTTTGAGTTGAATAACGCACTGCTTTCTCGTGCACGGGTCTATGTGTTGCGCAGCCTGGATGAAAATTCTATTTTGCGTTTACTGCACCATGCACTGGCTGACAATGAATGTGGGCTTGGTGCCAAATCGATTATTTGTGATGACGAAAACTTAGTGCTATTGGCAAAAGCGGCTAACGGAGATGCCCGGCGGGCATTAAATCTACTGGAAATTGCCAGTGACTTATCCGTCGTCAATGAGCGTGGTGCACTTATTACCTTACAGACGATTACCGAAGTGTTAGGCGGTGATGTCAGACGGTTTGATAAAGGCGGCGATATTTTTTATGAGCAAATATCGGCATTGCATAAGGCTGTTCGTGGCTCCTCACCTGATGCGGCTTTGTATTGGCTAATGCGTATGCTCGATGGTGGCTGTGACCCACTGTATGTTGCTCGCCGGGTAGTGCGCATGGCAATCGAAGATATTGGCAATGCAGACCCCAGAGCTTTGGGGCTGAGCTTGCAAGCCTGGGAGACACAAGAGCGCCTAGGCATGCCAGAGGGCGAGCTTGCTATTGCTCAAGCGGTAATCTATCTGGCCTCAGCACCTAAAAGTAATGCGGTGTATAATGCGTTTAATGCGGCAAAGGCGGATATGGCAACACTGCCTGATTACGATGTGCCTGTACATTTACGCAATGCCCCGACGGCATTGATGAAGTCTCTCGATTACGGTGCCGAATACCGCTATGCTCACAACGAAGAAGGGGCTTACGCTGCGGGTGAAAATTATTTCCCTGAGCCGTTGGCCGATAAACAGTATTACCGCCCAACTGATCGTGGTCTTGAAGGTAAAATTAAAGAGAAGCTAGCGTATTTGCGCACGCTCGATAGCCATAGTACACAACAACGTTATAATACTGGCAATAGTAACCATACAGGTGAGGCTCAATAAGTTATGACATGGTTAGCAGTGGCTATTGGCGGCTCTTTGGGCGCTCTGTGTCGTTACTGGATCGCGACTTACTACTTTACTGCGGTGGGCAAATTTCCTTGGGCAACACTGAGCGCTAATATTTTAGGGTGTCTGCTAATGGGACTTTGCTATGTTGTTATCGTTGAAAAATCAATAATTGATGCGTCTTTACGGCCTCTACTTATGACGGGCTTTTTAGGCGCTATGACAACCTTCTCAACGTTTGCATTAGATGCTGTATTGTTGTGGCAACAAGGCCATGCTACTACGGCATTGCTGTATGTTGTTGTCTCTGTTATTAGTTGTTTATTCGCACTTGCTGGCAGCATATTGCTGGCGAGTAAATTTATTTAACCCTTTTGTCGCCAGGTTTATACCTGGTCTTTTGTTTATGATTGGAAGAATACTATGCTAGACCCTAAGTTAGTTCGCAGTGAGCCACAAGCGATTGCTAAAGCGCTGCTTAAACGTGGTTATATTCTCGATGTTGATACGTTAATGGCATTAGAAGACGAACGTAAGGCTATCCAGATAAAGGCAGAATCGCTACAACAAGAGCGTAATACGCGATCAAAGAATATCGGTAAAGCAAAAGCATCAGGTGAAGATATCGCCCCATTATTACAAGCTGTTGACGATATTAAACAACAATTGGCAGATGCAGACGAAGAACTTAAGTCAGTGCAGGCAAAGCTAGAGACTATTCTCAATTCAATTCCTAATATTCCTGTAGATGAGGTCCCTGAAGGGCGCGATGAAGCGGATAACGTCGAGATTCGTCGTTGGGGTAGCCCAAAGCAATTTGATTTTGATGTTAAAGATCATGTGGATCTAGGCGCTTCTCTTGCTGATGGCGAGCTGAATTTTGATGTGGCGAGCAAGTTAACCGGGTCGCGTTTTGCGGTGATGCGCGGTGCTGTAGCAAGGTTGCACCGTGCACTTATTCAATTTATGTTAAATACACACATCAGTGAACACGACTACGAAGAAGTGCATGTACCGTTTATGGTCAATAAAGATTCTTTGTTTGGAACAGGGCAGTTGCCTAAATTTGAAGAAGATCTTTTTAAAGTAAATGATGAGCGTGAATTTTATTTAATTCCCACCGCTGAAGTTCCCGTGACTAATTTACTGCGCAATGAGATTGTCGATGCCGCACAGCTGCCTTTAAAACTTGTCTGTCATACACCGTGCTTTCGCAGTGAGGCAGGCAGTCACGGGCGCGATACCCGTGGAATGATTCGCCAGCATCAATTTGAAAAAGTAGAGCTCGTTCAATTTGTGAAACCTGATGAATCAGAACAGGCTTTAGAAGATCTTACTGCCAATGCGGAAACAATTCTACAAAAGCTGGGCTTACCGTATCGAACAGTTATTTTATGTGGTGGTGATATTGGATTTTCAGCGGCAAAAACCTACGACCTTGAAGTGTGGTTACCGTCGCAACAAAAATACCGTGAAATTTCTTCTTGCAGTAATTTTAATGCCTTTCAGGCGCGGCGTATGAAAGCCCGTTATCGCAACCCTGATACCGGTAAACCAGAGCTGTTACATACTCTTAATGGCTCGGGGCTTGCTATTGGCCGTACGCTATTAGCGGTAATGGAAAATTATCAACAAGCCGATGGTAGTATTGCTATCCCTGAGGTGCTTCAACCTTATATGGGCGGCACACAAGTAATTGCCTCCTGAGCAGTAGAGATGACATTGTGTCACCAACATTCGAGTGTTAAATGCCGGGTTTGTAATTGGCGCTTTGCTTGAGAATAAACGAGTATTTTTATGGATTACATGCCTTTCTTTTTCGACCTTAAAGGTCGGCGTTGCTTAGTGATTGGTGGTGGTGGTATTGCGACAAGAAAGGCACGGCTCTTAGCCAAAGCACAAGCCACGCTTATTGTAGTTGCGCCTTACATTAGCGAAGAGTTACAGCAGCTAGTTGCAACAACAAAGGGTGAGGCCTTTTTGCGCCCTTATACAATTGATGATCTACAACAGTGCGTTTTGGTGATCTGTGCAACCGATGATGCGCAGGTGAATAAGCAAGTATCCAACGATGCTCAGGCGCGCTGTTTGCCGGTTAATGTCGTCGACTCGCCCGAGCTTTGCAGTATTATTACACCGGCCATTGTCGACCGCTCACCATTGATGGTAGCGATTACCAGTGGTGGTGAGGCACCGGTATTAGCTAGGCAAATTCGCGCTAAGCTGGAGGTCATGCTGCCGTCCTCTTATGGCGTGCTGGCAACGCTTGCCAGTGGTTTTCGCGATCGTGTTAAGAAGTTGTTGCCATCAGGTGAGGCACGCTTACGGTTTTGGGAAAAGGTATTTAACGGTAGTATTGCCGAGCTGGTCTTTGCAGGAAAGCTCACCGAAGCTGAGCACACTATTGATACATTGCTAAACACTGACGCCACGGATACGCTAAAAGGTGAGGTGTATTTAGTCGGTGGGGGCCCCGGTGATCCAGATTTGCTAACGTTTAAAGCGCTACGGTTGATGCAGCAGGCCGATATTGTCTTGTATGACCGACTCGTCAGTGACGAGGTGTTAAATTTAGTGCGTCGTGATGCGGATAGAATTTATGTCGGCAAGCGCCGCAGTGAACATGCGCTACCCCAGCAAGAAATTAATCAACTACTGGTTGATTTGGCAAAAACAGGTAAGCGAGTATTGCGGCTAAAAGGGGGTGACCCGTTTATTTTTGGTCGCGGTGGTGAAGAGATTGAGCTGCTGGCACAGGAGAATATTCCCTTTCAAGTTGTACCGGGTATTACCGCAGCATCAGGCTGTGCAGCTTATGCGGGCATACCACTGACACATCGCGATTATGCCCAGTCAGTACGCTTTATTACAGGGCATACCAAGACCGGCCAGCTAGATCTTCCTTGGGTGTCGATGCTCGACCCCGAGCAAACGCTAGTATTTTATATGGGGTTGACTTATCTGGAGACTATTTGTCAGTCATTGATTACCCATGGACGTGATCCATCAACACCTGCGGCATTAATCGAGAAAGGCACAACACCTGAGCAACGAGTAATCACGGCTCAATTAGATTCATTGCCTGCACGGGTTAAATCCCAAGAAGTTCATGCACCAACCTTGCTGATTATTGGCGGGGTTGTAAGTCTGCACTCTACACTGCAATGGTTTTCTCCAAGCACTAGTGATGTGGCTCAATAGCCTTTTTGTGATTTAGTCACTAGTACTGTGTGAGGGCCGGTGAGATTATGAACCTTATCGGTTAAATAGCCGTTGCGTTTGTGTATTTTGCTATTATCTTCGGGTCAACACAGAGAGTTTGAGCATGCGACATCTATTATTAATACTGTTATTGGCCCCGTTATTGGCAATCGCAAACCCTAAGATGATCACGGTACAGCAGGCTCATGAACAGTCGTTTAATGGCGAGCGTTTATTGATCGATGTGCGCTCAGAAAATGAGTGGGTAGAAAGTGGTGTTGGGCTTTATGCACAGACGATTTCTATGCACCAGCCCGGTGGTTTAAAGACCTTTAAGCAACAGCTGCTAACATTGACTAATGGTAAAAAAGACGAGCCTATTGCACTGATTTGTGCCGGTGGCGTGCGCAGCTCACACGTACAGCGCTACCTTGAGAAGAATGGTTTTAGCAATGTAGTTGATGTCAATGAAGGTATGTTAGGCGGGTATTTTACAAAAGGCTGGCTGGATTATGGGCTTCCTGTTAAAAAGTATAAAAAACAACTGTTTAGGCGTGCAAATTAAAGTACATTATTAGTATTGGATACACCACCACTGCCGCTGGTTTCACAGCGCCCCCCGTTTGCTGACAGCGGCAAAATCTCTATTATCATCTATAGTTAAGGTAGATAGATCTATCCTGTAGCACCGCTGTGCTACCTCCTGTATTTTTGGTATATGAGGCAATAGTGATGAGAGGCCACTTATCTATTCGGGCGCATCTGATTAGCTTAGGGGTTGTGGCTGCAATGGGTTTTTGTGCGCTGTTTTTTCATGCTCAATGGGTGGCTAAAAGCCTTTCTGCTTCATCGTCTGAGCATATTAACTATACTGCTGATCAACTCTCCACTGTACACCAATTTCGATTACTGATTGAGCGTGTTCACTCGCGCTTAGATATGGCAGCGGTTGGCCTGCAAACACGTGCCTTTCAACAAGCAATGGCTGATGGTTATAAGCTAGCCACTGATTATCAACGGCTTGTTGACTCTCAATACCTAGGGAAAGCCTCACTATTACCACTATTGACATTGCTGGGTGATTATTTAGCACTTAGTGATACAGTTATTAAGGATATGATTGACGGCACGATTGATCTATCGCGTATTAAAGAGGATGCTCAACAGCGAATACAGTTGTATCAACAATTACTAGCTGGGGTTGATCAGTGGCAAGCTCAGACACAACAACAGTTGGCCGTCGCACAGCTTTTACCATTAACCTCCACCAGCTATTGGTTCGCAGGGGGAGTGCTTATCTTTTTTATAGCCTGTACCGGCGGTTTACTCTATAGCTTGAGGCGCTATTTTTCTGCGATTGATAGCGATATTGCCACACTCTATGAGAATGGTTCAGCTACCGAAATAGCGGCTAATTACCCCGCTGAGATGAAGCATACTGTTGAGTGCCTTAACCTGCAATTAAAACGTAATGACCAACTGAGTGTTGACCTTAAACAGCTACAACAAGTCATTGTGGCACTACAGCAGGGTATTTCGGCCTTGATTAAACCAACGACGCAAAATGTAACTCAAGATGACACAATGTGTATATCCGCGAGTGGGGCCTTGCAGCATAGTACTGGCATACTAGTGAAGACCGTTGATGAGGGGAGTGGCCTTATCAATGATACTGATGTGCAAGCAGGCCAAGGTGCGGCGCTATTGTCCGAAACGATTACTGCTATGGAGCAGCTAGTGCATGAGGTAGATACAACCGTAACTAGCGTAGGTAATCTTGTTGAACAGGCCAGCAGTATTGGCCATATTCTCGGTGTTATTAAAGGTATCGCAGAACAAACTAACTTGTTAGCACTTAATGCAGCCATTGAAGCGGCTAGAGCAGGCGACCAGGGGCGAGGTTTTGCTGTTGTCGCTGATGAGGTCAGAAGCCTAGCGTCAAAAACTCAAGAATCAACTAATGAGATCGAACAGGTGATTGAGCAGCTGCAAGGCTCTTCTGTTCTTGCTACGAAAGCAATGGCCTCCAATAAACACGCGGTAGACAACAGCCTACAGCAAAACCGGCGTGTTGAAGAAAACCTAGTATTAGTGTGTGATCATATGAGCTCAATTCGAGCGATGAATCAAAAAATTGTCGATTTGACTCTAGAACAGCAAACAGCGGCCGATAACGTCAATAAGGAGGTGTTAGCGGCTAATCGCATTGCTGATAGCCAGCGAGAACAGACTCCTGAAATTACAGCGCTTAGTGAATCAGTCAGTCGTGTTTCTAGTGAGCTTAATCGCATGCTGGAATCACTGAGGCATTAAGGTGTTTGATATTTGCCAGTGCCCGGCGATAACCTAGGTCGCGATACTACCTAGAACAGCATCTGGAAAACGCCAAGAAAACGTCTGTGCACTGATGTTATTGTCTCATGGAGGTTAACCATGATTAATATCGGCCCTTTATTACCATCGACCAATACAACCAATATCGTTCAAAAAAAAGGCAGTGTTAACGCTAGCGATAAAGCAGACGCAAGTGCCGCACCAACCACGCTCACCTATGAGCGTCGCAAAGGGCGTGATCGCCGCCAAAAAAAGAGGCGCACATTGTTGGATTCGCGTGCAGGAAAAGATCGACGCCAGCAGTCGCGCAAAGGGCGCTCTATTGATATTGAGGCTTAAGGGGTAGTGTATAATAATTGCGATGTACAAAAAACAGCATCTCATGAGTGCTTATAGTGTTTGCCAATGTATCATATATAAACTATCAATTAGTGTTTGTGGCTGCGCGCAGTACACTAATGCTGTTTATGCAATGCCGAGGTAAGTAAACTTTTTCTATTTTTTAGCGTCTTATATGACGATTAGCAGATAAGTGCTAGCATATTCATTAATAGATTTTCAATCCCCATAAAAGTGAGAGACAAGTGGCTGATTTTGACTACGATTTATTTGTAATAGGTGCAGGTTCCGGTGGTGTTAGGGCAAGCCGAATAGCGGCTCAATTAGGGGCAAAAGTAGCTGTTGCAGAGGAGTTATACCTTGGTGGTACCTGTGTTAACGTAGGTTGTGTACCTAAAAAACTATTCGTTTATGGCTCTCACTTTGTTGAAGATTTTGAGGCCGCTGCCGGCTTTGGCTGGAGCGTGGGCAAAAGCCAGTTTGACTGGCCAACACTGCGTGACAATAAAACAAAAGAAATTGAACGCCTCAATGGTATCTACCAAAACCTACTGGGTAATGCCGGAGTAGAGATTATTAATGGGCGCGCTGAAATAGTGGATGCGCATACGGTTAAAGTGGGTGATAACACCTACAGTGCTGAGCGTATATTAATTGC
>Ga0193961_1000236_pt1 | contig 22202 bp, 14 predicted proteins | sample FB_4_MG_FD_140371 | JGI IMG/M metagenome (GOLD analysis project Ga0193961, IMG submission 140371) | Microbial mat bacterial communities from the Broadkill River, Lewes, Delaware, United States - FB_4_MG | ecosystem: Environmental > Aquatic > Freshwater > River > Microbial mats | place: USA...
CATCTTTTACATACTGAATACCAACTCGTTCTACCCAATGAGCTGTTCTTTCTAAATAGTATGCATCTTCTCTATAAAATTGTGTAAATGCTTTTACATATTCATACAACTCTTCATCTGTTGCCACTTTAATAAAAAAGTCAGTAACTCGCACTTTTATACCACCATTACCAGCAACACTAATTTCCCAACCAGAATCAACACCAATAACACCAATATCTTTAATAGTAGCCTCCGCACAGTTCCGAGGACATCCTGATACGGCTATTTTAAACTTGTGAGGCATCCACGATCCCCAAGTAAGTTTTTCTAAGTTAATCCCCATTTGCATAGAATCTTGTGTCCCAAATCGACACCACTGGTTTCCTACACATGTTTTAACAGTTCGTAACCCTTTTGCGTACGCTTGACCAGATACAAACCCTGCATCATTGAGATCTTTCCACATAGGCTCAAGCTGCTCTTTTTTAACACCTAACATATCAAGTCTTTGTCCTCCTGTAAATTTTACAGTTGGTACATCATATTTTACAGCAATACTTGCCATATCTTGTAACTCTTTTGCAGATGTAAGTCCACCCCAAATACGAGGTACAACAGAATATGTCCCATCTTTTTGAATATTTGCAAATACTCTATCGTTTACAAGGAGTGATCTTTTGTCATTTTTATATTTATTATCATTGTATTTTACCAATAAATAATAGTTGACAGCTGGTCTACATTTTACACAGCCATCTTCTGTTTTCCAATTAAGTTTTTTGAATACATCATATACATTTGTAAACTCATTTGTATCAATACAAGCTTTGATCTCTTTATGACCAACATCACAACAGTCACAAATACCCTCAACCGTATCATTGTACTCATCACCCAAAGTATCTACAAGAATTTTTTCTACAATTCCTAAACATGATCCACATGAAGCTCCCGCTTTCGTACAGGCTTTTACTTCCCCTAAAGTTTTTAAATCTTGATCTTTAATAGCATTGACAACACACCCTTTAGTAACCCCATTACATCCACAAATCTCTTCATCATCAGCAATTGCACTTACATCATCTCCACCATGTCCACTATCACCAGAAAGTGCAGATTTACCAAAAAGTATTTTGGTTCGTAGGTCACTAATATCTGTTTGTTCTTTTAAGAGTTTTAAGTACCAAGAAGCATCCACTGTATCTCCATAGAGAACAACACCGATAATTTTATTCTCATAAATTACAAGTTTTTTGTATATACCCACTTTTTCATCAAGTAAGATCAAATCTTCAGTAGTTTCATCTCCTTGATAATCTCCAGCAGAAAATAGATCAACACCTGAAATCTTTAATCTAGTAGACAATGTAGATCCACTATATCCATCAGACTCTACCCCTGCTAATTTCTTCGCACAAAATTTAGCCTGCTCATACAAAGGAGCTACCAAACCATAAGTATTTCCACCATGTTGGGCACATTCACCAATAGCAAAAATATCTTCATCACTTGTTTGTAAATGATCATTTACTACAATACCTTTTTGTGTCTCTAAACCTGTTTCAATAGCAAGTGTTTTATTTGGAATAATACCTGTAGCAAATACTACGATATTTGATTCTGCACTTGTACCGTCGGTAAAAGAGACTTTTTCAACAAGTTGCTTTCCATGAATCTCTTCGATTGTAGTATTGAGTTTAAATTCTATCCCATATGATTCAAGATTTTTTTGTAAAAGCTTTCCACCAGTTGAGTCAAGCTGTTGTGACATAATAGAACCACTTCTATGTACTAAAATAGTTTTGATTCCATGCATAGCGATACCATAAGCAGCTTCAAGTCCAAGAAGTCCTCCACCTACAACAACTGCTGTTTTCTCTTTTGAAATCAACTCTAAAATTGTATCGCTATCGAGTTTGGTTCGAAACCCTATAACATTTTGGAGTTCACTTCCTTTAGTAGTTGGAATAAATGAATTTGAACCAGTAGCTATAAGAAGCTTATCATAAGAAATTATCTTTCCACTCTCACTTGTCACAGTTTTAGCAGCCTTATCAATCGCAACTGCTTTATCACCTTTGTGTAAAGTGATATTATGTTCCTCATACCAAGACCCATGATTGATAATAGTTTCTTCAAATGTTTTTTCACCAGATAAAAGGTAAGAGAGCATAATTCTATTATAATTATAGTGCGGTTCATCACCAAATATAGTGATATTGTATTTTTCTTTTGTTATATCAAACAGATCTTCAATAGTTCGTAAACCACTCATCCCATTTCCGATAACTACCAAGTCTTGTTTGACTGTATTAAAATCTGACATTGCATTCCCTTTTTAACTTAATTATTCATTATATTTGTTATATATTGTGTATTATAACAGAAAATTACCCTTAATACTGTGTATTAAATATACAATATATTCTTAATTTTACATTAATTAAATCACGGTCGACTTATTTATTAAATACCACAAAAAGTGTTGCATTGATGAAAAGCATCAGATAAAAGCCCACTTTGTACACCATCATAGGGTCTTTTTCTATCAATGATGCTTTTGTATTAAAAAATGGTTTGACTTTATCACTATTATCAAGCTCATAAGTCATGTTGGAGTAATTTTTATAGCGAGTCTCTTCATCTATTGAGATAGCTCGTAAAATTATAGCTTCAAGCCATAAAGGGATATTATTATTATATTTTTTAGGTGATTTTGAGCGTTTAAAAGTAGGTGTTTGAAAAGGTTCTACCTCACCATAAGGGAATTTACCAGTTAACGCCTCATACAAAGTGACCCCTATAGCAAAAATTTCTGTAGATTCATTGATACTCTTCCCCTCAAATCTTTCGGGTGCTAAATATGATGGTGTTCCAGCACGACTATTGAGACTATATATTTCAGTCATACTCCCAAAATCTATCACTTTAAATATAATTTTACCATCTCTTTGTGTTACCATAATATTTTCTGGTTTGATATCACCATGCACCAAATCAAATTTGAGAAGATATTCACTCATTTTTAAAAGCATTTTTGCTAAAACAACTGCATCATCTATATGTAAATGGCGTTTTTTAAGGTATGTTTTGAGATCAACACCCTCAATCACCTCTTGTACATAATAACGATACGATCGCTTTTTAGGAATAACCGCTTTGGGGAAAAATCCCGCTTTGAGCCGTTTGCTATTCCATGCTTCTTTTACAAAAAGATCCAAAATAGCATCATCTTCTATCGCTTCTTTTGGAGCAAATTTTAAGATATATTTTTGACCATTTTTTTCACCTAACCATGTTCTCTCATTTTGAATCAACGATTTTGTTAAAATATACCCATCAATCTCTTGATTTTTTTTCAATGTTTCAGGGATAGGAAGTTCTTGTTTTTTGAGTATTTCGACTTGGTTTTCTTCTAATATCTCTACTATTACAGCTGTTGTATCATCAGGGAGATTATCATCCATCAGTTTACTCGCTTTTTTTACCAGTGTTGTAGCACCATTAAACAGTCCCTTTTCCATTCGGTCTTCACTCATAATAGAATACAATCCATCACTACACAAAAGTATTTTGTCATCTTTTTGAATATTATTTTCAAAAAGATAAGGGGTAACTTCAGAATCTATCCCTATGGCTTGTGTAAGTACATTTTCATATCCAGATTCTTCCATAGCATGATCATGTGAGAGTTGCGTTAATGCTCCTGCTCTATTTAAGTATACTCGACTATCACCTACATTTGCACCATACAAACGATCTCCCTCAATTACCACTATCGTAAGTGTAGTTACTAACTCTACACTTTCATAGTTTACCATTGACTCTTGATACAAAATACCATTGATTGATTCGATGAATTTTTTTAATGACTTTTCTATACTCCAAAGATTTGGTTTGCTTTTAAAGTTGGTCATCAAAAAGTTTGTCACTCTTTTAGCAGCCGCTGCACCCTCTGTTGCTGATCCTACCCCATCACATACTATTGCAATAGTTAAATTACCAATTGTTTTCACATCGTAAAAATCATCACCTGTAAGTTCTTTTCTTTTTGCTAGTGAGAAACCTGTCGTTTTTATATTTGAATTTATCATGTACCAACTTTATTTTATATTTTTAACTTACTTACCTACAAACTCTTTTTCATTTGCATTATCAACAATAGTTTGAGCAATATCTTTTGTCTGCATTGCGATCTCTTTTGTTATATTTGCTGTTGCTGCATTTTGCTGTGTTTGTTGATCTAATTGTGCAACTGCATTATTTATCTGCTCTATTCCTGCGTGTTGCTCTTTACTTGACATCTCAACATCTGATATAAGTTCTAAAGTTTTAGTAATACTATCATTTAATGAACTATAACCATCTATCATATCATCAGAAATTTTCTTCCCTTCATTTGCTTTAGTTGTAGCGTTTTCTACAAGAGATTTAATCTCATTTGCAGCTTCTGCTGATCTACTTGCAAGATTTCGTACTTCTTGTGCAACAACTGCAAATCCTTTGCCAGCTTCTCCTGCTGTTGCTGCTTCTACTGCTGCATTTAAACTTAAAATATTTGTTTGAAATGATATTTGGTCTATAACACTTATTGCTTCATTTATTGAATTTACTTCAACATCAATCTCATTCATAGCTTTTGTAGTTTGGTTTGCTAAATTTTGTCCAAAATTCACAGAATTTTTTACATCATTTCCATAACTCGCCATCTTAATAATAGAAGTAGTTGTACTAGCAATATTACTTGTAATCTCTTCTAATGCAGCTGCAGTTTCTTCAAGTGAGGAAGCTGCTTCATTTGAAGACTTATCTAAACTATCTACATTTAAAAGTAATGTGCTAGAACTTTCTTGTAATGTTACTCCATTTACTTTATTTTCCACTAACATTTTATTGATGATCTCTGCTAATGTATTTAAACCTTGTGATGTTTTTCCCTTAGCATTTGGAATACGATGAGTAAAATCTAACTCTTGAAACTTATTCAATGCAAATTGAATCTTGTTTAAGTCATCACAAATATTGAGGGTCATCACTTCTAACATCTCATTAAATATTGTTTTTAACTCTTCAAGATTTTCATTTTGTGTAGATACTGTTATCTCTTGTTTAATCTGTCCATTTTTTACTAAAGTCACAATTCTTTTTACATCATTTATTAAAGCTTCATCTTCTTTTATCAACGATTGTGTTTTAATAATATTCGCATTTATCACTTTTGCCATATTACCTATTTCATCATCTGTACTATCATCAAGTGGTGTAACAGAAGAAGTTTCTTTATTTAAATATTTGAAAAAACTCATTAAATCGTTTTCAAACTTATGTAATGGTTTTCCTAAAAAGTTATTTATGAAATACATTATCACTAATATTACAATAACCAAAATAAATAGCGATGTTACTATAATCATATTTCTTAAATCATGTGCGTGTGATAATGCTTCTGATTCATCTATTTCTGCTACAACTACCCATTTACCTTGACCATATAAATCAATTGTACTGTAAACACTTAATACATCTACCCCTCGATAATCTTTTATAACGGCATGTCCATTTTTACTTTTACCAGTAATAGATGCTTTTGTACTTTGTGTTTTTACTTCCCATACACCTATAGTAGACCCTAAAGATTGAACAATTTTATCATCTATATCTTTTTGAAATCGTGAATTACTTCTCATTTTGTAATCTTCACCTACTAAATATACTTCACCACTCTCACCTAGTCCAGCTTCTTTAAATTTTCCATGAAATTGCATCATTTTATTGATAGCATCAACTGGCATTTGAAAAATCAAAACACCTTTTTTCACACCATTTATAAAAATTGGAGTAGATATAAAAGAAGCAGCACTATTATATGAAGGTTCATAAGGTTTAAAATCATCAAACCCTAGCTCACCCTCTTTTAATGTTAAAGCTTTTGTATATGCTCGTGCGATTCCAGTGTTTGAATATACACCATTTTTTAGATTTGTAGCATAATCTTTTTCTTTAAAATCGGTATAGATAAGATTACCTTTTAAATCCACCATAAAGATGTCATATAATTCAAATGATGTTAAAAACTTATCAAATGAAGTATGGTATTTTTTATGTGCTTGCATATAAGTACTGTTATATTTTGGGTTATAAATCATTGCATTTTTTTCACCCAACTTTGCTGTACTATTTGATATAAAAATATATTGAGCAACTAAAGCATTTTCATCATCAGGTAAATAACTCTCAGTTTGTTTTTTTTGTTCTGATTCGGGAACAGAATAATTAACAGAATTTAAATAGTTTTTTTCAAAATCTGCTTTTAGATTCTCTTTTACCATATTTATATCTAAATTTAATTCATCTTGAAATTTGTAAAATCCATCTTCAAAAGCCAAAAAACCTTCTTTTGTACCTTGATTTTCTGCAAGTGAAGTGATTAAACCTTTTAGATAATTAAGATAACTACTCACCTCTTGATGTTTTCCTATTTCTACACTACTTAATTTATCAAATTGACTCTGTTCTAATGCACTTGTAGATCTCGCTACTGCTAATATAGTTAATATAATAGACAAGGATAATAATCCTACCAATACTAAGGCTGTAATCTTTGTTTTAATTGACATATTTAATTTTCCTTTTATTTATATACAAAAATTATAACATATAATATACCAATAGTAGTAAAATAATTAATTATTTTACTGTATATTTATTATTAAAAAATAATAAATATACAAAAGTTAGAGGATATAGTTACTTTCCATACAATTTAGAATTTAATAACTAAATCTTACCACCAGCTTGAACTCCCCAAGTAGTTCTCCATCTTGTTTTTACAATACTCAATCCTGCAATTGCAACGATAACAACAACTGCAAATATTAAGAATCCTGCTGTATATCCATCAAAAGTTCCTTTTGACCAACCAAGTGTTTTGATAAGAGCCGTTCCACCCAATCCACCAGCACAACCAACAAGTCCAGTCATAATACCAATATCTTTACCAAATCTTTGTGGTACAAGCTGAAAAACAGCCCCATTTGCCATACCTAAGTTTGCCATAATTAAAAACAATACAAATATAGCCAAAAAGAATGGAAGTTTTATAGTTGCTGTTACGGTTACTAATAATGCAACCATTCCATAGAAAAAGTACAACGACTTTACTCCCCCTATTTTGTCAGCAGTATTTCCACCAATTGGTCGTAATACAGCTCCAGCAAAGATACAAATCGCACCAAAATATCCAGCGATTACTTTTACATTTGATTCATCCAAAACATCTAAACCAAATGCACCCATATCTACACTATAAGTATTCATCAAATATACTTTCATATATCCAGCAAACCCTACAAACCCACCAAATGAGATAGCATAAAACAATGAGAACCACCAAGTATCTCTATCTTTTAATAATTTTCCATAATCTTTCAATTTTTTAGGTCTTGCTTTATATACTGATTCAGGAGCATTTTGTGCCAAAAATCCATACGCTACAAATACAACAATAGCCATAAGTGCCCCTACACCAAATACAGATTCCCATCCCCATAATTCAGCAATTTTTGGAGCAAATAAGAAGTCAATTACAACCCCAATATTACCAGCTCCTGCTATACCTAGAACAACACCTTGCAATTTTGGTGGATACCATTGACCCGCTTGTGGTAAAGCAACTGCAAAAGAAGCTCCAGCAAATCCAAGTCCTAATGCTACAATTAAAAGTGCTTCGTATGTAATAGTATCCCCCATAGTATATGCTGTTAATAAAGCAGCGATAACTATAGCTTGTGAGATCATCGCTGTAAGTTTAGCACCTAGTTTATCCACACCAAAACCTAACACAATTCGTAAAATCGCCCCACTCAATATAGGGAGTGATAACAGTGTCGCTTTTTGACCAGCTGTCATAATAAATCCAGTTAGAGCCAACGCTTCAGCAATCTCCGTACTTAATGGTCCTAACATTGTCCAAACCATAAAACTCATATCAAAATATAAAAAAGCCATAAACAGCGTTGGTGCGTGTCCTTGTCCTTTTAAATCTTTAAATCCTGCCATATCTTTTCCTTTTTATAAACTTAAATTTATGTTAAGTTATTTTATAAATAGCATTATATCAGTTCAGATAGTAGTTTCATCATAAAACAATGTATAAAAATTATACAATTATTTCTTAATATTACATAAAATAGATATTTGTATAAAATAGATATTTCCTATAAAAAAGGAAATACAATTTAAAACTAGAAATAAAATTCTAATATATTTATAAATTTAAAATATTATTCTTAATTTTACATTAACTTAATTGCATTTATCTTATATTGTCTATTTATTATACAACATAAGGATAGTTTTATTTTAATTTTATGTTAAGATTTGGTTATATCAAATAATATGGATAGTACAATGAATAATAATTTAGAAACACCAATAGATAGTTTTATCAATCACAAAGCCGATACAGGAATGCAGTGTGGTAACTATAGTATAGATATTCCTGAACTTAAAGAAGGTGAACAGTATAGATTTCACTTTGATGCTACTGCATGTGTCGGATGTCACTGTTGTGAAGCAGCCTGTAATGAACAAAATGCAAATGAAGCAGATATAAAATGGAGAAGAGTTGGAGAGATGGAAACAGGTGTTTTTCCTGAAGTTTCACAGCTTTTTAATTCTATGTCATGTAATCATTGTATAGATCCTGAATGTCTCAATGGCTGCCCAACAGAATCATACATAAAACTTGATAATGGAATTGTATTTCACGAAGATGAATCTTGTATCGGATGTCAATACTGTACATGGAATTGTCCGTATGAAGTGCCTATATTTAATCCAGATCGTGGAATAGTGACAAAATGTCATATGTGTGTTGATAAACTTGAAGTGGGAGAAACACCCTCATGTGTACAAGCCTGTCCTGCAGGTGCTATTGAGATTGAAGTGGTCAACAAAGAGGAGTGGATCAAAAATGATATGGCAAACCAAGGAGTTGCTCCTCATCTTCCAGATATTACTATTACCAAACCAACCACTCGATATACTTTACCTGAAAATATCGAAGAGTTAGATTTCAAACCAGCTGATGAACATATCACCAAACCAGCCCATAGTGAATTGCCTTTGGTTTTCATGACTATCTTAACACAAATGAGTGTGGGAGCCATGGTAGCTTTAGGTCTAGGTGAAGGATTGAGTTTGTTAGGTTTTGAAAATTTAGCTACTGGAAACCTTTGGTTAAGTTTGTTTATCATATTACCTGCACTTATAGGTCTACCATTATCAGCACTCCATCTAGGGCGTCCTCTTATGGCATATAAAGCGATGAAAAACTGGAGAAAATCTTGGCTTTCTAAAGAGGCTTTGGCATTGGGTATTTATGCTGGGTTTGGTTCGGTTTTGGCTTTTTCCTACCTCATCGAATCATCACTTCTTATATTTATCTCTATGGTAGGAGCAGTTATCTCTGGGATTTATGGTATCTATGCTCAATCTATGATATACAGAATCAAAGCAAGACCCTCGTGGAATAAAAAATCTACAACAAAAAGATTTATGAGCAGTGGGTATTTAGGATTGATTTTAGTAAGTTTTATCTTAGTTATGCAAGGTTTTTATGCAAGTTCTATGGCGATTTTGAGTTTAACAATGTTGATCTCTTCATATCAAGTACTAGTAATCAATGAAGAGAAAACATTTTATCAGTATTTAGACAAAAATGAAACAAACTTTTATCAACTCAACAAAACAAAATATTTACTCGAAAATAACTTTAAAAAACATCTTAATCTTAGATATGTTTCATTGATAGGTTTTGCTGTATTTATACCATTATTTACTATTTTATTACTAGCAAACAATAGTATTGATACTGCAATGTTATTTTTAACACTCTCCTTAATCGGTTCTACTTTGAGTGAACTTCTAGGAAGATATCTATTTTATGTATCAGTTGTACCATTAGGACTCGCAGGGAATTTTTTCGCTGGAAATCAAAGAGGAAGAGACTACAAAAAGGATTCACATGTTTAAGTCACTATTTAATAAAATAACAAACAACGATACCAAAGAGGAAAAATACTCTTATACAAAAGATATAAAATTTGGAACAATAGCCAAAAATAATGCACCTGATAAATGGGTACGAAGTACTTGTGGATACTGTGGTGTTGGGTGTGGACTCTATATAGGTGTCAAAAATGGAAAAGCAGTACGAACCAAAGGTGATCCAGCTCATCCAGTCTCAAAAGGGACACTTTGTCCAAAAGGAATCATGGAGCATCAAATGGTACACTCTCCAAATAGAATACCCTCCCCTATGATAAACAAAAAGAATATTTTGGAGCCTGTAGAGTGGGATGAAGCGTTTCAGTATACAGCAGATAAATTTAAAGCAATACAAAAAAAATATGGGAAAGGAGCTGTTGCTTGTCTCTCAACAGGGCAATTTCTCACAGAAGATTTTTATACTTTAGGGAAATTTATGCAGTTAGGTTTGGAGTCTAACAACTACGATGGAAATACTACATTGTGTATGGCGAGTGCTGTTATGGGATACAAACAAACTTTTGGAAGTGATGGTCCTCCTGCATCGTATGAAGATTTTTCTCATGCGGATGTGATTGTACTGATTGGAGCAAATATTGCAGATAACCACCCTATTTTAAAACTGCATATTGCTAAAAACAAAAAGATTACTGGGAAAAAACCAACTATTATCGTAATAGATCCACGATTTTCAAAAACAGCCAATATGGCAGATATTTTTGTCCCCTTAAAACCTCGAAGTGATTTGGCACTTTTAAATGGATTGTGTCATATTATTTTGGAACAGGGCTGGGAAAAAACAGAGTTTATCAAAGAAAAAACGAGTGGATTTAAAGAGTTCCGTAAACATATTATGGAAAACTACAAACCACAAGATGTAGCGATAACTACAGGACTTGATGTAAAAGTTCTGTATGAGATAGCTCGTGTCTATGCAGCTGCTCCAAAAGCTTTGAGTGCATGGACGATGGGAGTAAATCAGTCTAGTATAGGAACAGATACAGTGAGTGCTATTTGTAATCTTGCTTTGATTACTGGAAATCTTGGGAAAGAAGGAGCTGCACCTTTTAGTATTACAGGTCAGTGTAACGCTATGGGTACACGAGAGTTTGGATTTACCTCCTCTATCCCTGGATATAGAAACTTTGCAAATCTACAAGATAGAATCGATTTTGCAAATATAGTCAATGTTCCTGTTGAACTTGTCCCTAAAAAAAGAGGATACTCATATCCTCAAATAATAGAAGCAATTGAGAGAGATGAGATCAAAGCATTGTGGATAACAGCAACCAATCCATTGGTAAGTTTTGTAGATCAAAATAGATTGCGAAAAGCATTCCGAAAACTTGATATTTTAGTCGTACAAGATGCTTTTATGTCTGAAACTGCCCAAATAGCCGATGTGATATTTTCAGCTGCTACTTGGAGTGAAAAAGAAGGTGTGTATACCAATAGTGAGAGACGATGTAACTATGCAAAAAAAGCTATAGAACCACTTGGCAAAACTATGAGTGATGCCAATATCGTGATAGAATTTTCAAAATATTTTGAGGGTAAATATGAGTTACTCTTTAAAAATCTTAAAACAAGTGCGGATATTTTTGAAGAGATAAAAAAAGTAAGTGCTGGACGATTGTGTGATTATTCTGGTATGAGTTATGACAAAATCGAAAAACTCGGCGGTATCCAATGGCCATGTAACGATACCTACCCTCAAGGGAAAAAAAGACTCTATACAGATGGTTTTGAGTGTAACACAGAAGATGGAAAAGCAAAACTTTTACCACTTGATTGGAAACCACTAGCAGAATCTTGTAATAAAAACTTTCCTCTCAATCTAAATACAGGACGAACAGTAGAACAATGGCATACAAGAACCAAAACAAAATCGATAGCACTTCTCAACAATCTTGCACCCGAAGCATGGATAGAACTCAATCCTAAGGATGCTTTAAAACTTGAAGTAGTAAGTGGTGATAGGATCAAAGTAGCGAGCAAAAGAGGTGATGTAAGTAATATCATAGTAAAAATCACTGAAGTTGTCCGTGAAGGTGATGTTTTTGTCCCCTTTCATTTCAATACCCAACTTATCAATAAACTTACTTTATTTGATTTTGACCCAAAATCTTTCGAGCCAAATTTTAAACAATGTGCTGTTAACATCTATAGCCAAAAGCATCCAGAAGGGATACAAGTTAAATCAAAGGAAATTGCAGTAGAATTAGAGTACCAAAATACAAAAATACAAAAAAATACTATGTATACAAAAGAGAAAGTAGATGATAAACAAACTGATACAGCAAAAAAAACTTGAGATATATTTCCAACCTATAGTATCTATAAAAGATACAAAAATCTTTGCATTTGAAGCTCTTACGCGAGCTTTTGATGATAATGGAAGTATCATCTCACCCCTTTTTTTATTTGACCAAGCAATTCAAGAAGGGTCTGCTAATATACTTGATTCGTATGTGCGGATTTTAGCTTTAGAAAAATTTACAAAATACCATAAAAAAGACAAGAATATCTTATTATTTTTAAATTTTGAATCCTCATTTATAGAAAGTGATCAGTATCATACATTTATAGATGATGTAAAAAAATTCAACATCAATCCCTCTAGCATTGTTTTGGAAATAAAAGAAGATGAAATACAAGATAATAATGCTATCAAAAAGTTTGTAAATCTCTATAGAAAAAATGAATTTATTATAGCTATAGATGATTTTGGTACAGGATATTCAGGTTTTGATAGATTATCACTTATCAAACCTGATATTGTTAAAATAGATAAATCAATTATGTATAATATTGACAAAAATTTTATAAACTCTGAAATACTACGAGCTGTTTCAAATATGTGTCATAAAATAGGTGCTCTTGTACTTGCAGAAGGTGTTGAAAAAAAAGAAGAAATACTCAATGCAATGTCAAAAGATATTGATATTTTTCAAGGTTTTTATTTTTCAAAACCTCTTCCCACAATTGATCTTTCTTCTAAAAATTCTCTTTTTACAGAGATACATAATATAGGTATTGGATACAAAAAAGAGGTAAGTAAAAGGATTCATAAAAAGAAAAAAGTCGTTCTAAAAGCAGAAAAATTATCTCATATCATAGAAACTATCTATAACAAACACAAAAAAAACTACAAAAAGAAAATACAAGAACTGCTCATCCCTCATAAAGCCTTAGAAGCTATCTATATGATTGAATTTAATACTGGATTACAAAAAGATAATACTATTATAAATATAGAACAAAATACTCTTTTTAATCCAACTAAAGAGTATCATGACCATAGCTTAAAAGAGTATTATTTTGTCGCAAAAAACTCTTCTCAATCGAATTATCTTAGTGGAAAGTATATATCAAAAGCAAGTGGAAATATGTGTAGAACTTACTCTTCTATTGTAAAAATACATAATAAAAAATATATTTTGTGCTTAGATATTAAAAACTCCTAAAATATACTCTAAGTTTTGAAACTTAGAGTATATTTTCTTACGCTCTTGCTCCAATATTTCCATATCTATGAAAAGAGTGTGAGATTGATTGTTCGGCAAAATAGTTCAATAGTTCGATTCGACCTTCCATAAGAGTATCTTTAGGAGAAACTCTTATCAATACATTGTGAAGTGGAATATATTTCAAATGATTATCTTCCCCTCTCACTTTTGCATAATCTTTTGATTGAGAAAATTCATTTTCAAAGTTTTCATAGTAGGATTGTAAAGCAAGTGCTAATTTTTCAAAATCATCTGATTTTTTGTGAGTAAGTATACATTTATCTATAAACTGCGTTAACTCCGTAGTATACTTTTTTTTATTTTGAGGATTTTGTATCTCTTGTATATCTAAAAATTGAGTGATATAGTTATAAAATCCAGCTTTTCGTCCTGCTCCAATGGCAGATTTACTCATTCCACCAAATGGTTGTCTTAATACTATAGCTCCTGTTGTTCCTCTATTGATATACAAATTACCAGCTTTTAAATTTTCTTTCCAATAATTCACCTCTCGCTCATCTAAAGACTCTATTCCTGAAGTGAGTCCATATCCAGTATCGTTCACAATTTTTATAGCATGCTCCAGATCACTCGCTCTCATCACCGCTAACACAGATCCAAATAACTCATGTGTATGGATAAAGTTCCCCTCTTCTACTCCCCATTTAATGGCTGGTTGTAACATATAAGGATTATTGTTTGCATAGCTAGGTTTTAAAGCCCATGTTTCATTTTTTTCAAGTTCATTAAGTGCAATTTCGAGATTTCCACCTACTTTATTTGCAAGTGTACCAATTTTATTTTTAAAATCCCAAGCAGACCCTACATTCATTGAAGAACATGTATCAATGAGTGCTTTTTTAAATCCTGCATCATTATATACTTCATCTTCTAAAACTAAAAGTGAAGTAGCAGAACATTTTTGACCTGAGTTACTAAAAGCACTTTGAGATACATTCTTCACTGCCTGCTCACGATCTGCCATATTAGTCACAATCGTTGCATCTTTTCCACCTGTTTCAGCAGATAAAAAAAGATCATTTTTAGTTTTTAACATTTTTATAGCAGTATCTTCACCCCCTGTTAAGATAACAAAATCAATATCTTTATTGGGAATAAGATAGTCTCCTGCAACAGCACCACTACAAGGAAGAAATTGTAAAACATTTTTAGAGATACCAGCTTCCCAAAAACATTTACAAAGCTCATAGCTACAAAGAGCAGCTACAGAAGCTGGTTTTATTATCACTGTATTTCCAGCAGATAAAGAAGCCGCTATTCCACCAACAGGAATAGCAATAGGAAAATTCCAAGGAGGGACAACCACCCCAACCCCTTTTCCTTTCAATTCTAGGTTTTCATACTTTTCAAAATATCGTACACTATGAGCATAAAACTCTACAAAATCAATCGCTTCAGAAACTTCTACATCTGTTTCAGTAAATACTTTCCCCACTTCAGCAGCAGCCACACCAATCAAATCATCTCTTTTTTCACGGAGTTTAATAGCTACTTTTTTTAAAGTTTCATGGCGTTGCTCATGACTTAAATCTCTCCATCCATCTTTGTCTTCTTTTGCTATATATACTGCATTTTGTATATCTTCTGGTGTTGCCAATGCAAATTTACCAGCGAGTATCCCCTCTTCAAATTGTGACTTATCAATCGCTTCATAAATTTTACGATCACCCACCAATTTCATTCCACCCACTACAACAGGGACAATTACATGTTTTGTATCTTGAGTATTTTTCCATTTTTTTACAATATTTTTCGCCCATTCTTGATTTTTTTCTAAGATAAAATCAGTATCTGCTTCACCTGTATAAGTATTTGTATCAAATGATGAGTTTGAAAAATTCCCCCATTTCTCATCCAATCTATTTTGGGTTCTTTTCGAGCCTACAAAAGATGTTTTTTTAACTTCAAAAGATTCTCTAAAAAGATTCTCCTGCATCTTCCAATCATCACTGCCAACCGTTAAACCAAAAGAGTAGCGTATAAAATTATTTGGACCAGTATTTTCATCGAGTCTTCGCACTAAATACGCAATCGCATTTGTAAATTGTTCTTTTGAAGCTGTTGGTGCATACAAAATAACCTCTTTACTTATCTCTTTAATGGCAAGGCGTGCAGATTCACTCATCCCCTCAAGCATCTCCAAAGTATGGTATTGGCTTGTAGTATTTTCATCTGCATATACTGTTGCAAATGCCAATTCAAAGAGATTGTGAGATCCTGTACCTATATGTAAAAAAGGTGCATTTTCTTTTAGAAGTGCGTACTTTACCATTCTTTTATAGTTAGCATCCGTATCAGGCTTCTCTACATAGGTGACCATATCCCAGTGTTTTTGAGAGGCTTCAGTAGCTTCCATCTCCATATTTGCACCCTTAACAAGGCGAAATTTTATAGCAGATCCACCATTTTTGACTCTATTTTTTGCCCATTTTGTCAAATCTTTTTGCCAAAGAAATGAATCAGGAAGATACGCTTGTAGTACAATACCTGCATAAAAGTTTTTAAATTGGGGAAGTTCTAATGTCTTTTTAAACACAGCAACTGTAATTGCGAGATCTCTATACTCTTCCATATCAAGATTGATAAACTTATCTCTTTTTTCACCTGATGTAGTTACATACTGATTTTTTTGTGCCGCTTCATAAATGAGAGTCAATTTTTTTACTAAAATTTCAACTACATTATCAAAATTCAAAGGATTGATTTGAGAAAAAATAGTAGATATTTTAATAGAGATATAATCAACATTCGGATTTTGTATTGACCCATTTATTTGATTCTGCCCGTAAAAACCCAACAATAGCCCCTAAAATAGTTCCTATTACAATCGCTACAACAGATATATAAATAGTGTTTAAAACGCCAGTGAGTATAAATCCTGTATCATTCCATGATAAAGGTGTAAATAATGAAAAACCCATTAGATATCTCCTTTAAATATTTTTTTTGCTAGTAAAGATGTAGAGATAAGAATAAACTTCACTATAATATAATAGATCACAGCAGCCACCATAAAAAACTCTAGCGTTCTAAACGATAAAGATTGTAATCTTTGTGTTTCCCCCGAAAGCTCACTCATCCCTACTAAAATCCCTAAAGAACTCATCAATACTGACCATACAAATTGATTGGTCATTGGGTGATAAATTTTTCGGAACATTTGCGGTAAAATAACATATCGATATATTTGAAATGTATTCATTCCCAAAGATTTTGATGCACTGTATTGTGTCTTGGGGATAGATAAAAATCCACCTCTAAATGTTTCTGCTAAATAACCAGCATTGATAAAAATCAAAGCACTCAATACAGCAAAATAAGGGCTAAGATTGATTCCAAATGCTCCCAATCCAAAATAAGCCATATAGATCAAAAATAAAGCAGGTGTATTTCTAGCTATCTCTATCCAAAAACCACTTATATAATTTAAAATCTTCCGATCAGACATTTTCCCCAATGCTAAAAATATAGCAATGACCAAACCTATAATCAATGATAAAATAGAGACATGTAAAGTAACAAATGCTGCATCAAGAAGTTCTGGCATTTTATCAAAAACAGTATTCCAATGGTATTGATATTCCATTCAAATTTCCTTTCTTTTTTGTTTATTTGTTTTAATGAAATCTCTAACGAGGTCTAAAAAATTATTTGTAGACCTCTATAAAAATTTAAATATTAATGATACTATTTATTATCTCGTAATGACTGAATCAAATCAGCAGGTACATCACTCCCAAAGTGTGTATTGTATGCTTTATTCATACCACCATCTCTTATTTGGTGTACCAAAAATAGATTTAAATATTGTATCCAAGCAGATTCACTTCGTTTTGCAATTAAACCAACTACATCATCATAGTTAGGTACAAAAGGACCCGCAACAAAATCTTTGAACTCTTTTGCTTGTAATTTTGTAGCGATATTTGTATTTGTAGATACTAAAGCATCTATTTTACCTTGATAGAGACCTAAATACGCATCATTTTCAGACTTAAATGCGGTATAATTACTCGTACCCCACCCTTTCTTTTTCGCATATGCTAAATATTCTGATTCATATGTAGTCCCTAAAGCAGCCCCTACTTTCATACCTTTCAAATCATCAAACGAATTGATATGTTTCGATTTTTTTGAAATAACTTGAAACTTAAATACAAAATATGGATAGGTAAATCCTACAGATTTTGCACGCTCCAAAGTATCTGAAGTCGATCCAATAACAACATCTGTTTTTCCTGAAATCAAAGAAGGAATTCTATCTCCCCAAGTAAGATTCATAATATTTGACTTGACACCCATAGCTTTTGCTAAATCTTTACAATAATCTACATCAAAACCTGCAGGTTGATTATTTTTATCAAAATAACCCATTGGTGGGAAATCTAAAACAACACCACAATTGAGTGTCCCTGACTTAATAACTTTATCTAATTGATCCGCACTTACTGTACTAACCATACCAGCAGTCGCAAGAGCTGCAACTGCAAATGAAATTTTTTGAACTATTTTCATATATATCCTTTTTTATTTTCTACTACTAAAATTCAAGGGATATACTGGTCATTTTCTGTATTATTTAAAAACTGTTTCAAAAGGATTAAAGTGATTTGTCCTTTATGAAATAATATAAAAATTGAGAACCTTTCTCATTATAAGATTTGACTTCAATTTTTACATTATTTTGATCACATATATTTTTTACGATATTCAATCCAATTCCAAAACCTCCACTGATTTTATCACCACGATAATATCTATCAAATATCTTACTTACATCTTGTATCCCTTTCCCCTCATCTTTGATTGAAAGTTCAATATTATTGTCATTTGTTGTTCCCTGTAAACTTATCTCTATTTTTGTACTATTTTTAGAATATTTAATTGCATTTGAGATTGTATTATCTAAAATACGAGATAGCTCCAATTTGGAAAACTTAATATACAAATCATCATTTATATTTTGAATCACTCTAATCTCTTTTGAATCAAGCAAATCTTTAAAGAACTCTATTCTTTCAACAGTAAATTGTGATAAATTTATATTTTCTTTTGTATGTTCAACCCTATTTTTTCTTACAAAAAATTCCAAATCATCATAGATAATCATCATGTTTTTTATAGCAGATTTAGCTCTCTTTATCATTTTATTGTCATTATAAATACTATCTAAACCATCTAAATTCAATAAAACTACACCTATAGGAGTTTTCATCTCATGCATAGCATCTTTTATAAAATTTTCTAAATAGGTATTAAATTGTTTATATGGTTGTGCGCTCTGTTTTATAATAAAAAAGATAACTAAAAATACTAAAAATGCAATAACAATCAACATAATAATAACATTTAAAATAATCTTCACATAACTAATTTTTGTAGATACAAGTATATAAGAAGCATTCAAAATATTTTCTCTTAATCGTTTTTGAAAATAGATTTTTCCATTTTTTGTGATTATATTTTGATCAAAAAGCTCTATTTTTGTAGGAAACAAAGAAAAAATACTACTTTTATTGAGATCATAAATGGCACTTTTATATATATTTGAGCGAGGATAATAAAATACCCTTTCATTAGAATTTGAAAATTTATATATCTTCTTTTCGACTTTTTCTGCATATATTTGTAAATTCTCTTTATTTTTATAAAAATTATTTTCGAGTTCACTTTGTATATAAAAATGCAAGGGGATAGAGATGATAAAAATCAAAATAATTGTTTGGAGCAAAATATATTTTGTACTTAAAAAATGTTTTTTAACCAATCTTATACCCAACTAGTTTTTTATTGATAATAAACTCTTTATCACATTTTTTTCTCACTCTTTGGACACACATTCTTATATCAGCATAGGTTATATCTCGACCTTCCCAAACAATATTTTGTAAACTATCTATAGAGATAAAATAGCCTTTGTTTTGTATTAAATATGAAACTAAGGCTATCTCTTGCGAAGTTAAATTTATACTTTTATTATCTTTAAATAATGTATTTTTTTTTGTATCAAATTGGTAAATATTATTTATATTTATCATATTCTCACTACTTTTAAAATTGTGTGTTTTGATGATATATTCTATTCTATAAAGTAACTCCTTGAGTTCAAATGGCTTTCGTAAATAATCACTACAACCCAATTCATAACCAAGAGACAAATCTTCTATATTTGTTAAAGATGTTGTCATAATAGCAGGCGTTACAATACCATTTTTTCTAATATCTTTTAAAATCTCGTATCCATCTATTCCAGGAACTCGTATATCTAAAAGAAGCAGAGAATATCTCTTGTCATATATTGCGTTGAGTGCAGAAATTCCATCTTCAAAATCATCTACGCTATATCCTTTTGCTTCAAGAAAATCTTTTAAAGTTATTTTGTATAAATAATCGTCTTCTAATAGTAAAATTTTCATTTGATGATCACTTCTCTTTTATTTTTATTGAATGTATATATAGTATTGTCAAAAGTATGAGTCCTATTTATCTTATGATTTATATTATTATCACCCATATCCATAGATACAATAATCACTCCAATATCATCTATCCCTATATTGAGCATGGGTACAAATACGATAATTTTGCTCTCTATTTTATAATAAAATTTCTCTTTTCCAAAAACCTCTTTATGTTTTTCAAGAAGAGTTAATAATTTTTTAGAATACTTATCTTCTACAACTATATATTTATCTATTCTTTTATTTTTCTTTAAATTTACTGCAATATCTTCAAATTTTTTATCTAAAAGAACTATCATATCCAAATCAAATTTTTTGAGTCTTTTTTCAATATTCTCAAAATTCATAATAATCTCAACCGAACCGATAAAATTTCCAGTGTTATCCAAAATAGGAGATATAGCTTTTATATTTAATCTTTTACCTAACTCTATAGAAACAAAAGATTTTTTTGTTTTTTTGACCCGTAATAAGCCTTTTCTAAAACTAGCTAAATTTATACCCAAATAGTTACTCTTATCCCAATTTCTTGCAAATGCTTCTAGTTTTTTTGTATGTATCTGAATATCTATATTTGTAATCGAAGTTGCTTTTTTTATCTCTTGCAGAAAATTATCTATCTCTGTTAAGGCTAGTGATTGATTATTTGAAAGTAAAGCGTTTTTTATAGTTGCATTTTTTGAAATAAAAAGAGACAATGACAATGAATATTGTTTTTCAAAATTTAGATTTTCTTTTAAAATATCTATATTTTTAGAAATATAAGCATTTATTTGTTCATCTTTATAATAAGCAGAATACTCATTGTAATATAAAGATAATATAACTAAAATAGTCACAAAAGAGACAAATGTAAACAAATATATTTTTTTCATAAAGTTATTATACCAAAGAAAAATAGTATTTCTTTGGTATTGTAGTAAAATATTATTTTATTTTATGATCACCTCTAATTGTATCTACATTGAGACCTAAAGATTCAAAATTTGATCGTACACTGTGTTTTTCACTATGAACATTTGAATTATAATATCCCATTTGTGATTTTGGTAAAAGACCTTTATCAAGATCAAAATCTGCTCTTTCTTGTGCATTCATATAGAGTACAATATCTGCTGTGTCTTGATTTGTCAATGAATCTCCTTGACCTAATGGCATATTAGACTGCACCCAAGCAGATGCTTTATCAAGTTTACTCATACCAGCTCCTGTATTATATGCGAGCCATTCTCCTCTAGTATTTTTACCCCATAATGGTGGAAAGGACACCATACCCTGACCACTTTGTCCATGACACATAGCACATTTTTGACCGTATAATCTTTTTCCTTTGAGATAGTTAGCATGGGTAGCTTTTTTTTGAATAGCTTTAAATTTCTTTACATTCTTTGGATACATTTTAGTATTACTAGGACCCCATGGACCTTTTGCATTCATTTTCATCACTTTACCCTCAGATAACCAAGTGATATACGATGCAATTGCTATTGATGCTTTAGAATCTATTATAGGTCTTTTCCCATTCATACTTCTCATAAAACAGTTATTTGATCTATCTTGCAAAGTTTGTACAGATTTTTCTCTTTTTGACCATGCAGGAAATGCAGTTGCAGTATCTAACCAGTTACTAATATGACCCTCTGAAGTACCAGGTTTGCCATCATCTCCTTTGAGATGACAACTAACACATGCGAGTTTATTTCCTACTAAATCTTTTGTTAATGGATGGGTATTTGTGTGTAAAATAATAGCTTCCCCTAGTTTTACCATCTCACCTACTTCACCTGCTGGGTAACTTTTTGGTGCAGATCCAGCAAATAAACATGTTGCTGAGATCAAACTCAATATTCCTATTTGTATTGATTTTCTCATTGTAAACCTTTTATCATAATTTTTATTAGTGTATCCTATCTGTGTAACTGGTAAATAACAATCATTAGTTTATTTTCTTCAAACTATTACAATGGAAATAATGTATACAATTATTTCTCCATTATAAACCAAAAAAATGATACAATTGCTTACAAAGGAAACAAATGCAAGATTTTATGCTAACATATAGAACAAATATTGAAGATATTGAAAATTTTTTGATAGAAACTATCCGAAATACAGGACATTTACATCTCAAAGAAGACACAGATTTTGAAAACTTATTTAAAGTATTTCCATCATTAGA
>Ga0193961_1000238_pt1 | contig 22180 bp, 15 predicted proteins | sample FB_4_MG_FD_140371 | JGI IMG/M metagenome (GOLD analysis project Ga0193961, IMG submission 140371) | Microbial mat bacterial communities from the Broadkill River, Lewes, Delaware, United States - FB_4_MG | ecosystem: Environmental > Aquatic > Freshwater > River > Microbial mats | place: USA...
GATTCAATGACGTTGGTCACATCATCGTTTGTATTGGCACAGTTGTACTTGACAACATTATCTTCTTGATCGTCGCCAGCAATGCTCTCTCTGCGTCCGACCAAGTCACTGCACAGAGCGCTCGGCCAGTCGTCAGTGTCGGCCCAAATGTCGTGAATGATATCGACGAGCACTTCGAGCGTGTCATGATCAAGGTCAATCTCCCCAAAAGCACCGGAAGAGTACAGCGCCTCGTAATCATGTTTGCGCACAATCGAATCTGCCTTGCCGAGATTTTGCGACATGTTGACAGATGTGCTCATGCACTTGCATACAGCATTCAGCATTGACACATCTTCCAACGATAAAGACGCACGAATGATCATAAAGTGTGCATGCAGGCGACCAAACTTTGGCCATGTGGCGCTGAGAGCCAACCGAAATGGTGTCAGTCCGTCCTTGTTCTTTGCAGTCATATCGGCACCGGCAATAAGCAACATCGATGTTGATTGCAGCGTCGAAGCTGTTGTCACAACTTGATGCAGCGGTGTGTTTCCTCCGGAAAAACCGTTGACATTTGCACCGAGCGACACGAGCAGGCGCGTCATATCACCATGATTTGCGGAAAAAGTCAGCGCGCACGTATCGTCGACTTGCCAGTTGACGTCGGCTCCACCACATTGGACAAGAGCGAGTACCGCTTGCATGGCATTGCGCTCGACACAATCAAACAGCGGATTGATGTTGTCATCAGTCGGCAGATTAATGAAATTGGCGATTTGGCATGCCTGTGGAAGTCGGAGGTACGCGACAACGACCGCAACCAAGTTTTCGCAATCGTCGCCAGAGTTTGTCAAACTGTCTATGAATGCAGTCGTCAATTCATCGCCCGAGTAGACGTTGGACGCGTGCTTGGCATGAATTGTGCGGTAGAGTTCGACCTGCGACACCGACAGTGCGGAACGCGTTTCAGCAATCGGCTTGCACATCTTTAGTTGGGGAAACGCTTTGGCGAATCTGGCGAGGTTTTTGAAAAGGTCAGACATTGTTATTTGTCAACGTTGATGTGGTTTGATGTGGTTTCGCGGTGCGTGTCAATCGTGCATTGGCGTTTTCGCTCTGACCGAGTTTTCGCTCCGACCAAGGTTTCGCTCCGATCGATCTTTCATTCGTTCTGATTGATAGATTTGCTTCGTTCAAATGCTCATCGGTTTTGTCGCTGCTTTGTACAACAGAGCATTGCAACATCAACAATGATCAATCCCGAAAAATTTCTTCAAGATCTGGAACAATGCGTTTCAAAAGACATTGCGTTTATCAAGCAACTGCCGAAAGAACAACAACCAGAATGTGTCGACGAGAATGCCGACAACTTTTTGGCGCGCGCGCGACTGTGTGTTTGCGAGTCACCGGGTTTCCGCGAAACGTGCATGCAAAACAATCTCATGATTGACGCCGTCTTTCGATGCTGGAACAACACTGCAAATCTTTTTTTGGATGAAAACCAAAAGTTTGCAACGGTTGAATATTATTTTTGCTATTGTGCACCAAACAAAGACGGAACCATTTGCCAAATGGGCCAAATTCCGCACCCATTCAAGAACAAGCAACCGTTGGATGGTGTTGTCGAATCTCGATGTTTTCAACATCATGACTCTTCCCAACTTTTGCTTGCACGACTCGTCAATTCCGGGGCAAAGATCTGTGACTACATGCTTTGTCGCGCGGTGAAAGATGGCGATCGGCAGTTATTTGACTATTTGGCTATGAAAAGGCCGAACTACAACCCAAACACTATTCTTACTGCCGTTGTCGAAGCCAATTGCATTGATTTGGTGGATTCAATGCTAAACAAAGGCGCAAGCGTCGATTGTCGCAATTTTGACGATATGACGTTGCTTGCCGTTGCGATCGAACAGCGAGCATTACCGATGATGCAAAAACTAATTGCTGCCGGCGCAGATGTCAATTCTGTATCGTGGATAGGTCATTATACACCTCTGCAGCTTGCCGCGCGATGTACAAGCGATAAGGGATTTTGCAAAGATGCAATCGACTTGCTGCTTGACAACGGAGCGGATATACACAAGCGCACACGCGAATGTCGCAATGCACTTTGCAGGGCTGCGCAAGCTGGAAATCTTGTCGCCGTTGAGGTGTTGCTGTCGAATGGTGCGCGTGCGACTGATCAGTTTTTCAGTTGCTGCCCGTACGACCCCGGATCCGAACCGCTTTATTTGGCTGCGCAAAACAAACATGCCAAAGTCGTTTGTCGTCTTTTGCGTGCTGGTGCAAAAATCACACACGCTGTCAAAACATGCCCATCCAATGACGAGATCTGTCAACTTTTGAGTTTTCACGAAAACGTGCAGTCTTTCACAAAGAGTTTTTCTATTCAACCAACGGAAAACAAGCCTGACTTGATGAGCGACTCTGTTTCGATTTTCTTCCCCGATGACAACTATGGCGATGAAGAATTGCTTGCGCCGCTTGTGGAACTGACCTTGCACACTGAAAATCAAGGCGAATCGAATCGCGGTGGTCAGGTTTTGCTCCAATACGCCGGAATTGCTGCTGATGGGCCTGGCAACGGAAATGACGGATACACAAAGGCGCTCGCCGAAATCGACTGCTTTATCGCAGGATTGGCAGCGGCGAGAGCGGCTATCTTGATTCGTCAAAGCGAGCATGCTGAAAAACAAGTTTGAATGCGCGCAAGCGTGCATTTATTAAAAAAAACATGGATTTTTTTTGACAGTGCAACCAACAGCATACAAACAGTTTGCATTTGTTTACGTTTTGCGCCGCAAGCCACAAATTTAGCAGAGCGCAACCAACATTGTCGAAAAATGACACACAGCTATCACAACAAACTTGATATTCTCTTTGCCAGCCACGGCGCCGCTCTTCGCATTGGCAACTTTGTGAGCATCGGCGACAAGTGCACAGTTTTTCTTGGCGGCAACCACTACTGGAAGTCGCTTTCCACGTTTCCTTTTGGTTCAACGCATCGCTTTGGGCAACGCATGAAGCAGGTCTATGCCGAACGCACCGAGCCGCCGTTTTGCTCTACAAATGGCGATGTTACAATTGGACACAGTGTGTGGATTGGGCACGGTGTGACAATTATGAGCGGTGTACGCATTGGGAATGGCGCAATTATAGCGGCAAATGCGCACGTCGTCAAAGACGTGCCCGATTTTGCAGTCGTTGGCGGCAATCCGGCACGCGTAATTCGCTCGTGCATTGCCGAAGAGTATCTGCCAGCGCTGAAACAGATTCGGTGGTGGCTGTGGCCAGACGAAAAGATCAGCGCCAACTTGCATTTGCTCTCGTCGGAACGCTTCCAAGAGTTTATTGACGCGCATCTCGCCAATGTGGATCGCGACTATATGGCTCTGTTTGATCAATTCACTGCCTATTTTGGCACCACACGAAAGACATTCGATGTCACGCGCGTGGTTATTGCGCGCTTTTACAACCGAGAAACGCGCACAATTACGATTCCGCCGGCGGCAACCTTTCGGCTCGTCTTTGGTGATGTCGCTCACAATCAAGAAAAACATTTGTACATTCACTTTTTAAACAATGGCAAGGTTACTGACAAGGTGGTGCTTCCCGAAAAGCGCAATGAAACGTTTGTGCACAAATTGGATTGCAGTGACTAGTGGGAATGAGTGAAAGCAAAGAAAAAAGTTGCCGATGAATTGTTGCTCTTTTTTTCACTGGCGAGCAAGATTTCCCGAAATACACAGTTGCACATGCATAACAAAAATGAATGTTTGTTTCGACAACCACACGAGGAGGGTTCGTTTGCCACCAGAAACCGTTGCACTTTTTGAGTCGCTGAAAATGTTTTCCGAACTGAAAATGAACACGACACCAGACACCAGCAGTGGTAGCACTCTGGTCGACAGAAATGAAGCCGCCGACGGCTGCGGAAGCGAGGCACATAATTGTGCCGGAAACATCGCAGACACAGAAACCTCGCACGATACCTCAGTGCGACCGATAGTATCAAAGTCGTGCCACGGTACATCGTGCGATGATTCCTACTGCTGTATTAACGCAAACTATGATTGTTTCGTCAATCTCGTTGACCTGTACAACTATTGTAGCGAAAACAAACACCTGACAGAGCAATCGCTCGTAAGAACCGAACAATTTGTAGAGTGGTTTTCGGCGGTCACCCAGACGCATGGCCGATTTGCAGATATGTTTGTGCTTCATACCTACCTTCAGGGGTGCAAAGCGTGCGATCATGTCTTTACCTTCTGTTTCGAGCAGATGCTGATGCGTGACAACGACGCGCTTTCAAACGAACACAGAACCGTCAATGCAAGGCACATCTTGGGAATTGAAAATTGATTTCTTGTTAAAGTGTTTAATCTGGCACTCTTTGTGGGCGAATCGTTCAAGAGCCCATGACAAAGCGGTACACGGTAACCTCTTTGTTTTCATAGCGTTCGTACTGCAGACCTTCGAAAAAGTTGTGATGGTCGTCAGTGCAGAGCAGCATATCATTGGCCGCCAAGACACATTCGAGAGCGGTCGGCGAGTCGTAGATAGCGCTAACGTAGTCTTCGTAGACAAACCGAACTGGACCATCACAGATCGTGTCCGAGAGATGCATAAACGTGAATGCCGAAAATTGAACACGCAATCGTTCCTTTTCGACATGAGTCTCTAGCGCAGATTGCACAATATCGTACTGTGCGAGACGGTTCGAGACAGCGTTCAGTACCTGTGCATTCATTCTTTGTTTGTTTCTTCCGCTGTTGTTGTGCCGCGCTACGGTTCACTTGTCAATAGTTTTAAAACTCTTTTGGCGCCGGCCAAATGCACTGCACTGTGTTTTAAAAAATGCAGAGGTTTTTTATGTACAGCCGCGCAGGTGAATGGTGGAGAAAACAAGCAAGGCAATCGAAACTTTTTTCTACAGTCACACAAATGAGTGAGCCGCACTGCAAAACGAAGAAAGGTGCGCCGATGCGCATCTCGACAGAGCCGACGACAGACGACGAAACGAGAGCAACCGAAAAGACCAATGAACGGGAAACGTCGCAGTTTCTCATTGAAAAGTATCGCTATAGCAAGGGCAGGAGCGTTCCGAGTGAACGCGTGACCGCCGCGACACAGGAAACTCCGCTCAACCATAGTCACGGGCCGTTGTTCATCAAAAGTACATTTTTGATCGACAACTGCGACGGCTTGCGCGATAACCCTGTTGATCGGCGCATCGGACGTGTCTACGACGATATTTGCAGAAAATACGCAGCAGTATCGTGGAAATGCAATGTCGACGCTTTGCGTGCGGCGATGGTTCCCGAAGCGATGTTTGAAAAATGTACGCAACGTCTTTCGACCGAAGAAACCCAAACGAAAATTGACAACGCGACTGCTGATCATGACAATGCACAACAAACAGAATCAGCCGAGTGGGCATCTAGTGACGCTCAGAAGGATCTTTTGTCGCGCGTTGCCAAACAGCGCAAGCGACGTCGAGTTCTAGTTGCCTATTCGGGCGGCATCACCAGTATGGCGCTTTTGTGGTGGTGTCTGCAGAATGACTATGACGTTTACCTCTGCTACGCAATTGGCGCGCTCGACAAAACAGACAATGCACCGCAGGCGAATGCGCGCGAAATTCAGTGTCTCTTGCGTCTTTTGCAATACGCGAGACGTCTCGATGGAAAGTTACTGTTTGATCACCCCGACGCGCAGCAAGGTGGTGTGCAGCACCTATCGCGCGCAGAAATCATGCAGCGTATTCAAATCGTGCAGATTCCACAGGCGACGTACACACTGCCCGACAATCTTGTTGGATCGGCGTACTCGTCTGTCGAAGAACAACTCGGCAAACCAAGCGACGCAGAACAACATGCACTTGCAGAGCCATTTTTGACCGATGTCGATGGCGATACGCTGAAAGCACATCCGCAAGCCTACATGCTGTTCTATCGACATCTACTGACCGTCGCGCAGAGCCTTCAGTGCAATTCAATAGCGCTCGGTGTACACGGCGATGCTCGCCGACTGTTGCTTGCCGCACAGCCGTTTTTTTCAGAGCGCGTTGTGCAGCACAATCTGTTTGTTCCGTTCGAAAGCCGCACAGAGACGCTCGTGTGTTGGAAAGAGGCATCAGAGCGCTCGTGGAGTGTTTGGAAAAGCTACTTTGAAGAGTGCAAGCGACGCGATGTCATAGCAAAGCAGGTCAAGCAGCTGGAGAGAAAGCGAAAAAAGAAGTCTTCAGACCGCAACAACGCCGCCGCCGAAGAAGAAGAGCCGCCAAACACTGCGATGCCAGAGCCGCTCGGGGTTTGGCAAACTGCGGGTCCGGCGCTGATGCCAAACGCGGCTCATTATGTAAGTACATGCACACACCACGATCAGAGTGACGCGATTAACTGCACCGCCGAATTACTTGCCGAGGCGCACACTTGTGCCGCCGAACGATGTACCAAGCTGTCCGTTGACGAGTGTGGGAACGATGCCGACGCCGTAGAGAAAGCAGAACGCAAAGATCCAACCCAAAGAGCCGAGTATGTGGACTTTCTGCTCGAAGAAAAGGCACGTCTCTTATGCAAACGCCCCAAAGACGTGCAAAATGTCAATAATATGTTTAACTTTTGTGGTCGCTGCATTGACTGTCGGCAGTGGAAGAGCACGGTTGATCGCTTTCGTGCGGCCAACCAAAAAGATCGGCTGACGGCATTCTCGGCGACGTGGCAAAATCTCGCGGCAGAGTACACGGCACGTCTGCACTGTGGCAAGAGAAATGCAGACGCAATGAGCACTGGACGCGTTACTCTTCTCGCCGACGAAAATGCCGATGAGACGTCTAGCGACAGCGTGACCACGGGAACAAACTCTAAGCGGGCGCGCACAAACTCGCACAAAAGTGCGTCTGTGGACAGCCAAACGCAGAGTGAGGTCGCCTCTACAAAAGCAGCTTCAATCGACAACAGCGACACAGCCAATGTGCACAACCGGCATGATGTTGCTGCTGTGTTTGGTTCGTCCAAATGTGACGGGCGCGACGATGAAGACGATGAGGACGACGATGAAGACGACCACGCCGACGACGACAGTGCCGACAATGCCGACGAAAGTATCGAAGAAGATGCCGAAGACGGACTGGATGAAGACGGCGACGAAGACGATGAAGATGTCGATGACGACGACGAACAGAATGATGTCGACGAGAACGGCGACATTGATGACGACCAATGCGAAGATGAAGACGATTTGGATGAAAACGACGCCGACGAATCGGAAGACTATGAAAATGATCAGGACTATTAAAGCCGTTGTCTTTTCAGATTGCTTTCAAAAAAAATAGATTGTGGGCGGTTCGAAAATGCTTTTTAAAAAGTGCAACGTGCTTTTTGTGCTTGCGTACACCAGACGAACAAAGAAAACAAACTTTGAGTTTTAAAACAACCCGCCACAAAATGCAACAGCGAGCCCCACAGCAACAACCGAGAATGTCGACGCGCACGCAGCAGGCGGTGAACAAGGCAAAGGCCGCCGGAGCACGCCGCCAATTTGCGGTCGATCCAATGTGGCAGAAGAAGATGGCAAACGGCGGAAATACAGGCTCTGCGCACTCTGTGAGCAGCACATTTCGACCCACACAAGGTGGCGGCGGCGGCGGTTTTAACACACCACAACTGGGTCGATACCCGCCGTCGCGTGGAAGCAACCGCCCCGACGCAAAATTCAACGCAAAGGCTTTTCTCCAAACCCAAAAGAAGGGTCAGTATTTGCGGCGGGGAGCAGGCGGCTCCAATGATCAGCAGTCGCACCAGCAACAGCAGCAGCAGCAGCAACAACAGTCGTCGCAGCAGCAGCAATTTCAACAACAGCATCGGCAGTACCAATCTCATCAGCAGCAAGCCAAGGGGTTTGATATCAATCAATACAAGGCAATGGCTCCGAAAATGCAACTGAACAAGTCTGCGTCGCCCACGCACGCCAATCGAGGCCGACAAGTGTCGCAGAACGGTCAAGTTCAATATGCCGGTGCCGGTGCGCCTTCTCTCCCAGTCATTGCAACGACAATGGAGCAGGACGAAGAGCAGCAACAGACGCCAGTGTCCAATGCACCGATGCCGTGGAAGACGACTCAAAAAGCCGCCGCGTCAGACCTGCGCATTGGTAAGGGAGCCACGTCAAAGGACATCTTGGCGCGCTTTGGCAGCACCTTGAGTGCGGGAAAGCCCGCCAGCACCACCGAAACCGTCGACAGCCGCACAGCCCCGGTCGCCGAAAACTCTGCTTCTGTCGTCGCCGAGTCAGACGCCAGTGGGAATGTCTCTGACCAACCTGAACCCAATGCGTGAATGAAATGAATGTTTGCAAAAAATCAATCACACTGGTCGCAAAATTACACACACCACAAACACAACCAAACTATGTTTTCTGTTGGCGCCGCATTCGTTGCACATCAGGTCGGGCTGCAAGCGATTGCCGACGCCACTTATCTTGTGACAACGACGGTTCTTTCGACAACCTACAGTGCGACGTGTGGGCTGATCTCGTTGGCACAAAGCGCCGTGGCAACCGCATCGGCAGACGGTTCGATAACGTGCGCCCACAAAGATTGCTGCGACGCGTGCTATTCGAATTCTCTCTTCTGCCGGCAGCACAAGTGTTACCGTTGTGCGGAAAAAAATGACCATCGCGGCTTTTGCGACGCACATTGGATTGATTTTCTGGCACAAGGTCTGCCATAGTGAACGAACGACAAAATGTGTGTGAGAAAAATTCATGTGCTTTCGAATCAGTATTAAAACACGATGAGTGCATCAATCGACACTATTATTGCAGAGCCCGACAAAAATGCCGCGGCAGTCGCGATTCTCGCGACCTACAAGCAAGACGACACTGCCGTCGAGCAGAGCACGTCTGCGGCGCTGAAAGGTCTCGCGTCTCTCCAGGCGCTTCGCCACACCGATGTTGCCGATCGGACCGAAAAAGAACTGTTTGATGAGTACGGTCTCGACGCCTACACATTTATGTGGATGTCGTACGTTCTCTACGGCCAAGCAAACTACCGCGCAGCACTTGAGCGTCCGCGTTTCTCTGCGCACGCGACAGTCAGCCAACACGTGATGCCACTGGCGATAGAGACCGGCGACAAACTCCGAAAAGTACGCACACAGTTGCAGAAAGATCTTTTTGAGGTGTCAAAGTACGTCGTGACGCTGGAAAAACGCAACGACGCTGCAAAGCGCGCGCTGAGCGGGGAAAAGGCCGATGCCGAGGCACTGGCAGGCGTCGAGCACACTGCGCGGCCGGGCAAGAAGAAGCATGCGCTCGCTGTCCGACACTTGCGCGTCGGGACTACTGCGCCACTGCAAGCGTTGCGCGCAATTGAGGCGAGCGAGTTGCCCGAAAACGTCCACACGCGCGGTGTGCAAGCAGCTGTCTTTGATGGCCTATTCGAAGATTGGATCAACTTTGAAAACATCAAAACTGCATCGTTGGAAGATTCGTTTCAACTGATGCTTGCTCTTGAAGAGTTTCTCGCCGACGTTTCTAAACACCACGCGACGTTGGACGACAGCAAGGTGCGCGACCAAATGTCGTCGCTCGGTCCGCTTCTTTGGCACTATGTGCAGAGCGGAGACGCCGCAGCGCTCGATAACATTGTCCAACATCGCTTTTTTCGTGAGAAGCGCGACGACGGTTCAAAGTTGTTCCCGGCGCTGACCGTGGCGCGCGCGGGAATTGCACAGTTGCGCAAGTCTCTCCCAGCCGGCTACCCGCCGTCCGATAGGCTCGCTCTCTACGAGCAGCGTCTCGATTCTCTGCAGGGGCGAGTCAACGATGCGCGCACCGCACGTGCCGCGGCCGGAACTGCAGACGCCACACCGGTCGACATTGCCGAAACTCTCGACACGCCCACTCTCAGCGATGGTACCGCCGCCGCCGCCGCCGCAAGTACTGCCGAACAGCCGGTCGTGCCAGACGCTACTTCAGGCGCACCCAACGACGTGACGATTCGCGTCAACAATTCCGCGTCTGTCGATTCGTCTGTCTCCAACTCGGCGTCGACCACTGTGACCACCAACACTGAAACAGCAACGGTGCCGGAAGCGAGCGGCGACGCCGAGACGGCGGGGGACGAAAGCGGCAAAGAAGAGCAAGACGACAGTGGACGTATCAATTGGCTGCTGAAGATTGCCGCAATCTGCCTCGGTGCGTTGATCCTTATTGTAGGGATCTATATGGCAGTAACAGGCGCTTCTGGTAGCAAACAGGTGGGCAAGGTTATTGGCGGTCCCTCTGGTCCACCGTCCACTCTAGCAAAACAAGCGTCGTCGAGCAATGCTGGTGCTTTGCCAGGAAAATAAACGAAAAAAACGGTTAATTTCATTCCTCAATAGCACAGACAATGCACCATCTAGTCAACGCCCTCCCAGTCAACAACCTTTGCCTTGTCGTCTGCATCAGCATCGCTGTCGTCGTCGTCATCTTGATTGGAAACGTCGGTAGTGCGCGTGTGCGTTTGGCCAACGGTCACTTGTTCCATGTGTGCCGCGAGGTCTTCGTCGACCGTTTTTCTGTCTTTGGCGACCAAGGTCTCAATTTGCATAGCAAGTGCACCAAGCAGCGGCTTGAACGTACGCGCGACGTTTGTTTTGAGTGTATCAACGATTGTTTCGCGCAACGAGTCAAATTTTGTGCGCACATTTGTGCTGATTTCGCGAACGTGCTCGGCGTTTTGCTGTAAAACAAAATAGTCGCCACCCGACAGACGATAGATCAAGTCAATATCAGTGTCGGACAAGGGCGCCAAGATACGATCAACAAAAATCTCTTCGTAGTGTTTGCGGACCGACGCCACCATCTTTGCGGACACGTCTGACCACAGCCGTTTGCGCTGCTCGGCGCTCAAACATTCACGCAGCTTTTTTTGTTCCATCAAATGAACCTCGACACCTTCTATAGCCACAGCGAAAACAGCTTGCGCAATTCCTTCCATCACAGCATCGCTCGCATTGCTCATGCGCAAAAACAGCGCGTGTTGTTTTTCTTCATGACTCATGGCTATTTGTGTACGTGTGTGGATGAACGATTGTCTGGGCAACACACTGTCAATGTTGCGTCGTTGTTGTTGTTGTTGTTGGCTTGTGCACACACACGAGATTTTTTTGCCTGCGCGCGCACACCAACCCACACGCGGGTCAAAATGAGTGGGGAAACGCAAGGAAACTCTGACAATAATGTCGAATGGTTGAAAAGTCAATTTGCAGTTAAACTTTGCGTCGAGTGTCCGCTGCGGCCCGCACTCGACGCGCTCTTGAAAGCGCACACTGCGCGCACAGAAGTGTGTTTGCTTTCGCTCGCACGCTCAAGAACACTGCGGCAGTGGTTTATTGTATTTTCACAAACAAGCTTGATGGCAGCAACAAAACAGTTGTTCATTGAAAGTGCGGCTGCATGCCGCTGCGACAGCGGATCGCACGCAGCTGTTTTGCGCTGCGTAAATTTTCGGCACGCAAAGACGCGCGATCACCTCGATGAATATTGGTCAAGAAACCTGAAAGAGATTTTCAGCGACACATCAGACTCTCTTGGGTACATCGAACTGCTAATGGCCATCTGTGGCGACGTTGACGGCGCGTCACTGCTCGCGTTTTGTGAACAGCTGGAACTCTACATATCAGATCCAATGAGGTGCACGTTTGACGAAAAAGACAAGTCAATCAGAGTTTCGGCGTGGCGCAAACAAAATGAGCGATCGCTGCGGCGAAACAATGTGGTCGGCGACGATGCGCGTGCGCAGAGAGTCTCTCAGCGGCAGAGACACGACTGGGTACACAAAAATACGGCGAGAGTCACACAGTTGTTGCGAAAATTTATCTACGAGAAAGCGCGCGCAGAGTTGTCGCTTCGCAAGGCGGCTTCCAAAAAGGCGACAAAGGCAACCGATCCGCCGATTGCCGACAAGCTGGTGTCAAACAAGACACTGTTGAAGAAAAAGTCACCAAAGCGACCGAGAGCGATTGTCCCCGATAAGCTGTGCGACGGATTCGAAGACGAGCAGCAGAGTCGCATCGAAGCACCAGAGCCACTCGTGTTTCCCATCTGGCTTGGTCGCAGCAAAGACGTCGCTGCACTTCAAACGCACATTTGCAGCCTGCGTGGCAGAGAAGCCGATCGCAAGTTGTCTGTTGGCGATGTGCATCTGCGCGTCGCTGATTTTGTTCAGCCGCGCGCTCTTTTTGATCACCTGGAACGCACGTGTCTCTTGCCAACCGACGCAAACATTCATTTCCTGTACGACCTGCTGGCGATGAGCGCAAAGCACATTTGCTCGCAGACACGGTGCAAAATGATTGCCGACTATGAAAATGGGAAATTGTCTCTGCAAGCGGTCTTTGACCTCACACACGCTCGCATTGAGACGCCGGCAGCATTGCGAAAAATGAACATACGGTTCTTCTGAAATGAGCCACTCGTCAGTATTTATTTGGCGACGGGCCTTTGCGCAAGTTGCGCTGCATCTGCAAACAATCGCGCATCGGTGAGACTGACAGCGTCGCGTGTTGACGATAGCTGGTGTATGTTCAGGTGCAGAATTCTCGCCAAGAGTCGCGACAGCGCTCCTTGCACGAGCGCGTCAAATCCAAAATATTCCGCAGCCGATGTCAGTTCGCAGAGCGTAGACCATTCGGTGTGCTCGGCGCTCGCCAGTTGGCAATCGCAGTTGGATTGAGTGACGATTGCTTCCACAGACGCCGCCAAGCGAGACTCTATTTTTGAATCATGTGTAAACAGAGTTTTTATCGTATGTTCCGCTGGTACTTGCTTGACGACTTGACATTCCTGCCACAATTCAAAGATTGTCGCGACGATTGGCGACCGAAAAGGCACCGGTACGAGCATTTGCTGCGGACCTGTGCTATCGGACGCTGCACTGTTGTCGTCGGTATGAAGTGGGAAATCAGAGTCAAAAAACACTGCCAGAGTCTGGCAGTGTTTTGCCACGTGCGTTTGCAGGTAAAAATCAACACCGTTTGAGCAGGAAAGAATCACAGCGTTTTGTTTTTCATTTGAATTTTCAGTCATTGTTGATTTAGAGTTGCGCGTCGCTCTGCTCGGTGGCCGAAAGTGCGTCGGGCACCGACTCTTGTTCCGTGTCTCCAGACTGCGCTTTCTGCGTTGTCTGCGCTGGCTGCTGCTGCTGCTCCTCCTGCTGTTGCTGCTGAAAACGAGGCTGTGTGGGGGGCGGCGGCGCAGCCAAACGCTTCTTGTAAAGGAGTGCATCTTCCTTTTTGCCGTTTGTGTAATAGCGCTTGATAACCTTGGCACGCATAAAGTCCAATTTCGTGTAGACCGCTTGCGCAATCCGGTTGCTCTTTCGCACGTGAAGCGAGACGTAGCGCGTTTCGGGGAAACGCGTTTGCAATTGGCGCTCGGCGACATTGAGCAGCGCAGTTGCAAAGTTTCTGCGTCGATACTGCGGGTAGACACCAAGCGAGTAGATGTGCGCGTAAACCTCGTTGCGAGAGTTTTGGTGCATTAAAAGCATCACATAGCCGGCGATTTCTCCATTGGGCATTTCGACAACGAGCGCGCAGTGCGATGGTACCGAGAAGAATTGCTCGTAAAACTCGCGCGGGTAGTTTTCTGGTAGCACGCTCACGTTGCATGTCGCGATGGCGGCGGCATCGGCGCGGGTTGCCTGTCTCAAAACGGGGCCGCTCATCTGTGCGGTGGGGGGCACATCGGTGTCAAACACAGCCTCTGCCTCTTGGTTGTCACCGACCGCTTCGGCGCTTTGCTGTTTGCTGTTTTCTTTGCTCACAGTATCGTCACTCGCGGCGCCTGTGTGTTCTTCATCACTTGTGGTTTCAAGTTGTTTCACAGCATTGGGTTTCTCTTGTCCGTTGCTCATTTCTGCCTCGTTGGTTTCTTGGAGAGAGGTGCGTGTGTGTGTGGCGATATTTTTTACAGCGAGCGAGCGCATTTTTTTTCATTTTTCACAGGCACTGCTGGACTCGACTGTTTTTGCGCTCAGCGAATGTTGAAAGACTGCAAACCGTGTCTTTCACCGGATCTTCGCGGCGCTCTTTGGGCGCAACCGTGTCCCGCGGCGGTGTGTGACGGCGGAAACATGTTGAGCCGATAGAGAATTTCGACGCTGGGATCGAGCACCCAAACATCGTCGAGCGTCTTGTCGACCAGCATGACATTGGCGCTGCCCATCTTTCGACTAGCCTCCTCACACATGGTAGCGCCAGACATCAGCAGTCGTGCCAGGCGACAAATCGGTGGCCTGTCGATAAAATGTTGCATGTAGAGTGCAGCAAGACGCTCGCCCGTTGCCGACCATTGCATGACGCCAATCGATTCGTCCGCGTTGTTGCCGGTCGCGCCGGTGGCACTTGCGGTACCTGCGCGGTTTCCGTGAAGCGGTCGCTGTGGCGCCTTGGTGGGCGTTTCAAACCGCATGGTCGCTCTTTGAAAATGCTCGGTGGCGTTGCCTATCCAAATGCGGCCGGCAGTGTTGGCGAGAGCAAGTTGATTGGTCTTGCGAGGATTCCACGCGGCGGCGGTGATGCCATCGTAGCTATTGAGTGCATAGCCGGGCATTCGAAGATCGAAAATGCGCACAATTGCACCGCTCGGAGGCGCACCAGAGTCTTTGGTGAGGGCGACCGCCAGCATATTGGGCGACGCACAGCTAATCTCAGTGCCTACAACGCTGTACCCCAAGCCGTAATTGTGTTCCACCACTTTCCGACGTGCGCGCACGTCAAACGTGCACATAGATGTTTGCCGACTGACATTCAACAGTGCGTCGTTTCGCTCTGGTGCCCATTCGACACATGCAGCGCCTTTTGCATTATCACCGAGCGGCAAGTTGAATGAGGCACATGTTGTTTCTGGGCGATCGACCGACACCACGCGCAGTTGATCGGCTGCTGTTGTCAGCGCACACCAGTGCCCGTTTCTGGAAAGCCGAGCGCCTTGAAAAGGCACGTCATCGAGAGCGCATTCGAGAAGACGTTCGTTGGCTTTGAAATACACTGCGCCCTGACAGACAGCTACGAGCCGCCCGGCTTGCGCGTCGACACCAGTGTTTCGCAGCGAACCGCCATCGCACGGAAAGTCGAGCCGCTGTTTGACGACTATCTCGTCACGTCTCATGTTGCTTTTTCCTATATCTTTGCGCACACGCACACCTTGGTGCTCGCCGACACAAAGTTGGAAGAGTTTGTGTTGATATGTGTCGGGCATGGTCGTATATGCGCTGCCGTCGATAAAGTGCGCGGCACCGAGTTGATCGATATTGGGATTGATAAACCGATCAACCACTGTCGCCGACGATAGTTGTTCAAGATGGTTCATTGTTGGATTGTGGTTGACTTGTGCCGAGTGATCGACAGGGAAAGGCCCGGCGAAAAGTGATCGGCCGATCACCGATCACCGATCACCGATCATGCTTCTTGATAGCAACGAAACAACACAATCACAACAATGAGTAACATTCGTAAACGATCACAAACAGCGCTAGAGACGGATGGCTATCGGAATGACGACGTAAAAGCCGACCCGTTCACCGCGGCGCGAATCGGCGCCAAGAAGACCAAACTCGAGATTGGCAAAATGATGTGGTTTCGCATCAACATGGCGATAGCGCTAGCCAAAGATGTTTGTACGCCTCAGTACGATGCTCAAATGAAGCAAATGGAGTATATGTGCGGCACCGCGTACGGCCGGGCACTCGTCAACGAGCGCAACGCAGATGGTCGAACTGCACTTATGATCGCCGCTGCGTATGGTGCAGAACGACTTGTGCGATATCTGGTCGGTGTAGGCGCAAACGAACACCTGATTCACGCAAACGGTCTCTCGGCGATGGCGATCGCTGCCAGTGAGGGCCACACGTCGATCGTGCAGTTCTTTCTCAATCGTGGCATGTCGATGAAACGCGCAACTGTGCACGGTGACTCGATCAACGAAATCGTGGATGATGCGCGCATGATCAAGATTAGAAGTGTTATCGCGTATGCTGCGCAGACGGTTTTGTCGGCAAGTGTGAGCGACGTGTTGCGCAACACAGCAACGTGGAACAGGCTCGTAGAGTTTGAGCGGTTGATGGCCGAGGGAAACTCGGGCAGCATTCCCAGACACTGTTGGATCGCAGCACTCATGGCCGCAGTGCATTCCGACAATGCTGTGCAACTCGCATTGCTGCACACACATTCCGATCGTCCCGATCTTGAGTGCCACACCCAACAAAAGGACGGGCAGGTGTTTTACCTAGACGCCATATTGGCAAACGTGTCATATGGGAAAGTTCTTCCCAAAGTCGCCAAGTATATCAGCTGCGAGCGCCAGATGATCTCTGAAAAGCAGAGTGCGATCGAACATGGCGAAATGCTGTTTGCGCGACACACATCTGCTTCCAGACGCGCATGTGCATCAACAGCCTATTGAATTATTGCACTATTGATTAAAGCGCACGCACAATTTTATTCTATGCCAACAAATGATGCACTGTGAGAGTGAGTGAGCCAGCCAACCGTTGCACAATTGGAAGAACGTATGAGTGATGGAACCGACACGCAGCCGCCGCCGCCGCCGCAAAAAAAGCGCAAAAGTGAGCCCGGCGAGTCTACAAAGACGATGGAGAGTATTTCAAAGCACGCTTCTTCCGGCATTGACACTGAGGCGCGTGATTTTCTGGTTGACAAGTGCGGCTCTGTCGCTGCGAACGAAAAACTTTTTTTGGCGTTCATGGTGATCGATCGCCACGATGATGGCAGTTCCTATGGTTACTTTTGTAAACGCGACGATCCTTCTGTGACATTGGCTCGCAATGCACTCTACTTGGCACGGGAGCAAGGTGACGAAGAACACGTCTGGCTATCTCTGCACATCTGCTTCCAGCAAGAGTATGTGGACGAGACGCAAGCCCACCTCTGCATGTATGGAATTGCAAAGCCGCAAGATGTCGATTGGTCTGGCTGGGTGCGCGACGAACTGACAGCACCAATGCCAAACCGCTATTGTGAGGTCTTTGTTGTGCGACAAGACTGAAAACCGACCGAGCCTTTTTTTCAATCAATTCGTTGTTTGAGCAAGCACTTGCATTTTTTCGAGACAGCAACGCACCACGTCTTGCACGCCGAGTTTGTCCGTATTTAAAACGAGATCGTAGTTTTGCGTTGGCCAATGATCGAGCGCAACTTCCGACTCGTGTGTCAAATCGCGTGTTGAATTGGCGCGCTCGCGCTGCGGATCACCGACGAGGCGAAAGAGCAGCGCGCCACGCTGTCGCAGAAATTCCGCTTCATTCGGATAGCGCAAATCGCCGACCACAAAAAGCAAACTTTGCCGCTCGTCGCCGCGCTCTTCCGCAATCACTGCGTCCATAGTGCGACCCAACTCTTTCAGCCAAAAGTCTTCGCCATAGTCACGTCGCATGCTGTTGCCGAGCGTCTGAAAAATCTCGCCGACAGTCATACCGGCGCTCTCGATAAACGTTTTCTTGCCCTCTTGTGAGTATCCGAGTTGCACGTCAAAGCGAAAGATGAGCGCCGCCAATTGCTTGAGTCGATCAGCAAAATTGATATGCACAACACGAACTGCCGATTGTTCCGTGGCGTCTGCGTTGAATGTGCACCACCACTTTTCTATAGCTGTTGCGCTCGTCGATTTTCCGCTGCCAGTGTGACCGGAAAACGCGATGATTCGATGACCACTGCTCATAGATTGCAGCGTTTGCAAGTGTCAACTATTTTTATCGTTGGACTCTTTTTTTTTTGAAATCGCACCTCTCTTTCATTTCTACATTCCTGTCAATTTGTGGCGACTGTGGCGACGGCTGTTTTTTGCCGCACAATTGCACAACATCACTTTATATTTTTTGTGTTTTACCGCTTTCTTTCTCAATTTACTTTTCAACTTTTTCTAATGCACGATGTGACTCAACATCTGCAACGAAAGCGCTCCACCGTCGTTAATTGTGGCAGAGTAAACAACTGGCAAGAGGTTTCGCATTTTGAAACGTATGCCCTCGCCAGTGTTGAGTGTGAATGTACGATCGAGTTGAAGGTGCATTTGCACACTTCCGCCACCAAAAGAGTTGACTTGAACAGCCGTCGCGCGCATAAAATCTGGCACCGTTGCTGCTGGAACAATGTGCTTCTCAACTTCCAGATACGGTTGAATGGTGTCTGATCCGGCAGAAGTATCAAACGTGAAATCAAAAACAATACGATAGCGTGCGTGTGTGCGTGAAACGTAAAAGATGCCTGCGATGGGGTTGATTGTGGCCAGGCCAAATTTCGAAAATGTCTCGTATCGATTGGCCAAGCGGTTTGCGCTTCCATTGATGAAAAGGGCGTCATCTTTCTGGAAGCTTGCAGTGGCGGTCGGTCCGTTCACGATTCTCTCAGATGCTAGATAATCAAATGAATCCTCAATAGAGTTGCTATCGTACAACATAATCTTCTTGTCGGCATTGATGTAGCGTCGGTCGCCAGGTCCATACACATTGATACGCGAAATCGTCGTAAAGACATAGTACCCAAACGGCGTGGACGCATGTCTCTGCAGGCAATCGTCGGTACCAGGTTCCATTGGCACCTGGATTGTCGATGCAATCGTCATCTTGAGCGGATTATTGTCGTCAACAAGCACGGTGGTCAAAGAGCAGCTTGTTGACGTTTCGCCCGACTGGTACACCATTTGGATAATACCGTCGCGGTAACGCGGACGCAGGCGAAGCGGCGCGCTGTCTGGCTGCGTTTGTCCCGACTCGTCCAAGTCGATTGGCAAGGAGACAAAGCTTTCAACAGTCATGTTCGTTCCGTCGGCTTCAAACGATACTGCGTAGAGATACAAGATCGTGCTGGTGTTTCCGTCATTCACACCACTAACATACACAATGTTCTCTGTCGGATGTTTGACCATACCATTGTTGATTCCGGTCGATGTTGCACCGCTAAACGCGTTTGGTGTCATAGTCACAGAGTCAATCGGCACCAAATCAAGCGTCAGTGAACCCAATTTGTCAAATAGCCCTTGACCGGGTGCACCACCAACAAGATGCAACACAATGTCTCCCGCAACAACAATATCGGTGCTAATGCGACTGCCGGTGGGAAAGTCAACACCAGCAATGAATTGATTTGTCAACAAATTGTAAGACCCAATTCGTTTGTTAAAGCCGGCATAAAATGCACGGTTGTGGCCAACAGCGACGGTGTAGAAGCCATTTGCGATTGCCGAACCAGTCGCAATGTCAATCTGCGTCGTCCCAAGGTGCGGGTTGATCAATAGAAACTGCGAATTGACAGCATAAACGTCGTCTTTGTGGCACTTTAGATCGCCAATTCTGATGTTGGCCAAAGTGATCGGAACCTCGAGCCCTGCTGTGCTGCCAGTGTTGGCGTTTCTCAATTGACCATTCGAATCAATCACAAATCGCTGCAACAAGTAGCGATCGTCGGTAACGTCTTCGGCAGACGCCCAAAACTCGCAACCGTACTGATTTACGCAACCTGGGTAGACATTGACGTTGTTCAAAGTGTTGAGGCCAGCCAAAAAGATGTCAGTCTTGTCGTACAAACTGTTATTATCGATTTGTACAGTTGAACACGGAATGTGTGTACCGCACGGTTTTTGCACAGCACGAACTGTCGAAGATACCTGGCACGGATCGGCGGCACAACACAGTTGCATGGGGTTGTCAGGCGGGCAAAAATGCTCGTCACTGGCAGTCTCTGCTTGTGATACCACTTGTTCACAGTGCTCAATGGGTGTCGTCAACGTAGTGAGCATTGGTTTGGTGTTGATGTGCCGTGTGTCGCTAGACACCTGAGCCGACAGCATACCAAAGCCGCTGCGCAAATACTGATCCGCGTGTCCAGTCACGTGTCCAAAAAAGTGCGAGTTGTCTCCGGTTGAAACAGACGTGTGAAGCAGTGTCACCTTGTCGGGTTGGCAGTCGTCGATCTTGGAAGTCACGAGCACATCTCGCAGACATGGTAATCCTGTAAAAACAATCTCAGGGTTGGGTGCAGCGAGATTAATGGCGGCGGTGTTTGGATTAATATCGAAGGTTTGGCCAAACAATGTTACGGTGATATTTCCAATCTCTGTTTGTCCTGATCCCCCACCGGCTGTCTTTTCTATGTAGAATGGTGTGTTTGCTGGTAGTGTCACAGATATATCGCCGTCGCTATCGACTACAATTGGCACGTCTGCACCACCAGCATTGTAAACAAGCGTATCAAGACCCGTACCGTATCTATACTTAAACTCGAGTATGCAGTCGTGACACATGCCTGAAAAAGTGATTCGGTCTGCATTAGATGCGACTAGCGAAAAATGCAGGCCTATAATCAAGGGATTGGTAGCGGGGGAGGTATCAACAATCCAACCGCCATTGTCAGCTGTCCAGCTGGCAGTATGATTGTTTTTCAGAACCGAGTACGACAACTGCATTACGTTGTCACAGATGCGCGGTTGCAGTCGTCGTCGTAGCAATAGCCCAAAACCATATGCTTGTTGTGTTTTGAACAAAAAGTTCAACTCCACCGTCAGGTTGTCTTTTGTCGGTTTGCGAAACGAAAACACCGATACTGCCTCGCCTTCATCATCGCTTGTCGAACGAGTCAGGTAAACCGTATCTGCTACGGGATGTGACGTAAAATATCCAAACAATGTAAAGTTTGTCACTATTCCATTTGGTACGGGCGTTGTCGCACCAAAAACTGGCGCTGTTGGGTCAGAAAAGTCGTATGTTTTCACCGCCTGCTCCAAAAATAGTGAGACGGTCAAAATCTTGTTGTCGATTCGCATCGCCACTACATCGCTTGCACCCGTAACAATGGTTCCCAATGCTGTACCATCGTAACGAAATGCCGAATATCGAGCGGGTGCACCAAAATCTTCTACGATAAAAAACTCTTCACCAAACGCAACCCGCGATGCTATACCGGTGACGGTCGCAATTGGGACCAATGGGTTCTCCAGATCATATACTGCATCATCTTGCGTAAAGTAAATCTTTCCGTCATAACAGTCAAGCGTAACAAAGAAACTCGATGAGTTGGTTGTCACGATGTCGCTGTTTGCAAATACCGCACCGGTGGTCGGGTTCAGCGCGACATTGCCGCGCGTTAGCACAAAGTGCGACAAAAGCACGGGATTAACTGCGTCGGTTTTCGTCGCCACAAAAGAACATCCATAGACAGTATCTTGTGTCTTGAAGATGTGCACATCGTCAGTGTCGTTGATTATGACGCCAGGAAAAACAAGCGGCAACAGGTCGGTGCGCTCTTCTGCCAGAGCAATTGCTTTGCAAGGAATGTTTGTACCCGCAGGTTTTTGAATCAGGCGGCACGCCGTGCCAGTTTTGTTGTCCGGGTCGGTGGCATACTCGACAATGTAGGGGTTGGCCGGCGGACAAAACGTATCATCGTGTGCAATTTCGGCCCGCTCCATGACCGTTGTGCAAAACACACTGCTCAGCGTGTCACCAAATGTGCACAAGAAGCGCCGATGTGCCTGTTCTGCGTCCGGTGCGTCGTTATAGACGTGCGTATAGTCTTGCCCGTCAATAGTTGTCGTTGTCGTAACGGGTGCCAATGCAACATTAGAGTCATACTCGAAACACAGCTGGCCATCGTGCGACACATAGACGTGATATTGAGCAAATACCGGGCTCTCGTTTAGCGTATCAGCAATGGTTTGCACCGAAGTTGCAGTAAAATTGCTTCCAAGGTTCAGAAGCGTATTGTCTTGCAAAAACACACTGTACGTTACCGATTCGCCGATGTAGGCATCTACGCATGTACATTTCACCTGCAGTGCCTTGACAGAGTTTCCAATCGCCTTTTTGTCTGATAATTCATGCCAGTGGCAAGCAAAGAGTTTTTGAAAGCACCAATAGCATTGTGACTCTTGGTCGGCAACAGCAAAAGAGATTGCTTCTACAGGCGCATCCACGTCTGTCAAAAAGGCAATTGTGGTGACCTGATCATCGGCAACTTGGGTCTCATGAACCAATTTGTTGCATGCAGTTTGGATAAAGTCGCCATTGGCAGCTTGCAACAATTGCAGCAGATACGCCCACGTCTTGAGAGGAGTGCTACCAAGCGCGATGGTCGTGTCGGGCGCCGTTTGGTAAGTCACACGAATCTTCGCAATGATTAAATTGTCAAAA
>Ga0193961_1000241_pt1 | contig 22133 bp, 21 predicted proteins | sample FB_4_MG_FD_140371 | JGI IMG/M metagenome (GOLD analysis project Ga0193961, IMG submission 140371) | Microbial mat bacterial communities from the Broadkill River, Lewes, Delaware, United States - FB_4_MG | ecosystem: Environmental > Aquatic > Freshwater > River > Microbial mats | place: USA...
TATTAGCAATTAGATAACCATCTCGTCTTAGTTGTTTTGTCGATTGTTTTACGATACTATCTCTAAGTATACCTTGTAACATTGTGTTTCCTTGTTTTAATTTAATTGCGTATTATAGTGAATATTTATTAAAAATGGTTTAAATATTTTAGTTCTTTATGAAATAGCTTTCAATACCCTGAGAAATACCACTAGCAATTAGTTTTTGATATCGTTTAGTAGATATTCTATACCCCTCTTTAGGATGAGAAATATATCCAACTTCTACTAGGACTGAAGGCATTTGAGCTCCTACAAGAACCCAAAATGGACCTTCTCGTACTCCACCATCTCGAATATTCTTTTTACCGTACTGTTTTCGTAAACGATATAACATGTTTTTTTGAATATCAATTGCCATTTTATTTGCGGCTGTGATTTTAGCACGATTTAAAATAGTTAAAAGAGAATCTTTACTACTCCATCCCATACCTGTCATATCACCTTTATTTTCCAAAGCTGCAACTCTTTTTGCTCTGGCACTTCTAGCAGGTGATAAAAAATAAGACTCAACACCGTGTGCTTTATGAGCTCTATTTTTTCTTGCTGCATTTGCATGTATGGAGATAAATATGTCTGCGTGTTTTCTATTGGCATATTTTGTTCTTGTTGATAATTTTACATATTTATCTCGAGATCTTGTTAAATATACCTTGAAACCTTTTCTTTGTAAATCAGCTTTTAAATATTTACTTATACTTAGTGTTATATTTTTTTCAAATCTTTTTCGTTTATAACTAGCACCACCATCTCGTCCACCGTGCCCAGCATCTATAACAATAACCTTTTTTGAAGGATATAGTATGTCATTTTTTATAACTTTTACTTTTTCTTTAATAGTTTTTTTGGGAACTTTTTTTGCTTTTCGTACTTCTTTTACTTTTTTAACTTTTGAAATTTTTTTTACTTGTTTTGTTTTATTTACATAATGTGTTTTTAAATTTAGTAATTTAATAACTATTTGATTTTTATTTATAATATAAATAGTTTTCAAATTTGTTCTATGTTTTAAAATTAATGCAAGTTTATTTTTTCTTTTTTGATATATACGTATTTTATCAACACCCTTTATTGATAATTTTGTAGGAGAAGCATCTTTAAAGTTACCTTTTAAATAAAACTCATCATGATAGAGCCTACCTACTTTTTTCTCTTCAAAGTCAATAAATGAACTATTTATTGTATTGTTAAAATTTATTGTAATACTATTTTGAGATTGAACTACAGATGTTATTGTATACTTTTTTTTAATTACTGATTTTGTTTTATTTATAAGTATAGGAGTATTATCTAATCGATTTAACTCTCGCTTATATTTTAATGTGCTTGCGTTTAGTTTATCGCCATAACGTATAAGTTTTTTTAAGTAATAAATCTCTTTATTTTTATCATTTGACATGATAGCGCCAAGATAAAGTTTTTTTGTACTTTTAAATTTACCTTGAAAATACTTGCTATCAATAGCAAAAACTGATTGAGATAATAATATAAGAATTATAAAAGTTTTTACTATTGTATTCAATACTACTCGCCGTTAGTTAGTTTATCCATTAACTCTTTAACACTAATAATCTCTTTTACTTTATATCCATTTGTACCTGTAAAAAATAGTCCAGTTTCTGTATCACCCATATATGCTGCACTTAATCTATCAGCTATACAATAACCAACAATTTTAGCTTCAACTCCTCTATTACAAGGTCCAACACAGTTACTTATACATGCAACTTTAGGTGCTGTTCCTTCAGTTATAGATGTTTGTAAATTTGTCATTACTCCACGAGCTGGTAAACCTACTGGAGATTTAAGAAGTTTAATATCTTTATCTTCAGCTTTTATAAGAACATCTTTCATAGCTTGATCGGCATCACATTCGTGAGTTGCTATAAATCTTGTAGCCATTTGTACCCCAGCACAACCCATATCAATAAATTTATCGATATCATTTTTGTCCCATACTCCACCAGCAGCAATAATAGGCATATTACCCCAGTTTTTTGCTTCTTCAATAACAGGTGGTACAATATTTTCTAATTGAAATTCTTCTTTAAAACAATCTTCATATTTAAAACCTTGGTGTCCGCCACTCAATGGTCCTTCAACGATAACAGCATCGGGTAATTTATTATATCTTTTCCACTTTTTACAAATAAGTTTTAAAGCACGAGCTGAACTTACTATAGGTATAAGTGCAACATCGGGAAAGTCTTGTGTAAACTCAGGCATATTAGTTGGTATTCCTGCTCCAGTAATAATAATATTAGCCCCTGCTTCACATGCATCTCTAACTATTCTTCCATAATCATTTGAAGCATAAAGAACATTACATGCAAGTGGTTTATCACCACATACTTTTCTTGCATTTTTAATGATTTCAGTTAAACCAGCTTTTGAATAAAAATTCGCTTCTGAATAAGGTTTATTTTTAATATTTTTTGAAGAAAATTCTTTATCTTGATAATATCCTGTACCTACACCACTAATTACTCCTAATCCACCTTCTAAAGATACGTTACCAGCAAGTTTATCCCAGCTAATACCAACACCCATACCACCTTGGATAATTGGTTTTTCTACTTCATATTTACCTATTTTCATATTTCATACCTCTAATTTATTTATTTCACTATTACTTTTACGAAGTTCTTTTTACCTTTTTGTAAAACAAACTCTCCAGATTCAAAGCAATATTTATCATCATCAATTTTTTGTTGATCAATTTTTACTGCTCCACCTTTCATATCTCTTCTTGCTTGAGAAGTTGATGGAACTAAACCACAGTCTACCATTGCTTGTAATATTCCTGTACCAATACTAAAAGTAAACTCTTTCATCTCTGTAGGAATATCTTTTTTTGCAAAAATTTTACTAAATTCTTCTGCTGCAATTACACCTTTACCTGCACCATGAAATCTATCAACAATTTCAACTGCCAATAATTCTTTTACTTTTTTAGGATGTAATGTTTTGTTTTCAACACCATTTTTGATCTCTTCAATCTCTTTTAAACTCTTTGCTGAGATTAACTCAAAGTATCTCCACATTAATTCATCTGAAATACTCAGTACTTTACCAAACATATCATTAGGTTCATCTGTAACACCTATATAATTTCCTAAAGATTTTGACATTTTCTGAACACCATCTAGACCCTCTAGAATTGGCATCATCATAACAACTTGTTGTTTTTTAATATCATATGCTTTTTGAAGTTGTCTTCCCATAAGTAAATTAAACTTCTGATCAGTCCCACCAATTTCTATATCAGACTTCAAATGAACACTATCATATCCTTGTAATAATGGATACATAAATTCACTTACTGCAATAGGAGTATTTGAAGCATATCTTTTAGAAAAATCATCTCTTTCTAACATTCTAGCAACCGTTAAATTTGAGGCTAATTGCATTATTCCTGATGTACCTAGTTCTTTTAACCAATCATCATTATATACTACGTTAGTTTTTTCTTTATCTAATATTTTGAATGCTTGTGTTGTATAACTTTCGATATTTCGTATAACATCTTCTTTAGATAAAGGTTTTCTCATAGTATTTTTACCAGTTGGATCACCAATCATCGCAGTAAAATCACCAATTAAAAACTGAACAATTCCACCATACTTTTGAAATACTGAAAGTTTTTGTAATAACACAGTATGACCTAAATGTAAATCAGGAGCAGTTGGATCAAAACCTGCTTTTACATAAAAGTTTTCACCATTTTCATAATAATTTAATAATAATTTTTCTAATCTAGCGTCATCTATAATCTCTGCAGATCCTCTTGTGATCTCTTCTATTGCTTCTTTAATCTTCATTTCCATAATTTTCCTATTTATAAGCATCAATATTTAAATAAAATTCTATTACTTTTGCTTTTTGTTCTATAAGTTCTCTAACTTCTTGTTTATTGTCATTTTTAATTTCAAAATCTATACTACAGTATTGGTGTGTAGAGTGTTGATCTTTTCCATATTCAATAAATAATATTGTTGCTTCATGATCAACAGATAAATGTTTTAATAATTTTGCAATTTCTCCTCTAATACTAGGGATACTTATTACCATTTTATATTTATAAAATTTATCTTTTACCCAATCACAATAAATCATTTGCTGTTGTTTTTTTATTTTTTTATATGCAGACTCACACATTTTGTGATGAACGACTACATCTTTTGATTCTTTTAATGCAATTATATCATCCCCAAATTTTGGGTGACAACAGTGGTCAAATGATACAGAATTAATACTAAAATTTGAATATACTAAAACATTATCAAATTGTATACGCTTTAGGTTTAAGGTTTGAATTTTAAATCGCGCTATTAAACCCTCTTTCTTTTTAATATGATCAAGAATAGTTTTTTTCATATGTTTTAAATAATCTAAATTATAAATTATTTTTTGAAGATTTGACAAGTTAAGATCTTTAATCTCATCTAAAATTGATGTTTTATATCGAGAAAAAATTGTATTAATAATATTTTGACTTGATAATTGATCTATATTATTAAGTCGGCTATGACATAATGCTTTTATTGATTTTATAGCTTTTGTTGTTTTTACCATATCTTGCCATGTACATCTAGGAATTACATGTTCGCCTGTCTCTATAGAAACTATATCTCCGCTTTTTAATTGGGTTAATAGAGGTTTTTTTACTTTATTTATATTTGCTGTTATTGCTCTATTTCCAACATCTGTATGAATATTGTATGCAAAATCATATGCAGTTGCTCCTCTTGGCAATGTAAATATTTCACCTTTTGGAGAATATACAACTATATCTTCACTATATAAATCTTGTTTAGCATCATTATAAAACTCTTCAACATTTTCTTCATTTGTTGCTAAAGATTCTAACCAATCTAAATTTGGTCCCTTTGAGTTATTTCCACCTGTTTTGTATTTCCAATGTGCAGCAACACCATATTCTGCAATGTCATGCATATCAAATGTTCTGATTTGTACCTCATAAATTTTTGAATTAGAAAAAATTGTACTGTGTACCGTTTGGTAACCATTTTCTTTTGGCACAGAGATATAATCTTTAAATCTTGCTACTAAGGGTTTATAGTTGATATGTATAATTCCTAAAACATTGTAACAATCAATAGGCTCTTTTACTAAAATACGCACAGCATAAAGATCTAGTACCTCATCAATACTTACACCTTTTCTTTGCATTTTTAAATAAATAGAATAATAATGCTTAACTCTACTGTAAATTTGAATATCACTATCTAAATATCCATTTTGCTCTAACAATATTTTAGTACTAGATAAAAAGTTATTTAAATTTAGTTGTGTTTTTTGTTGGTATTCTTTAATATGTTTATCAATTTTAGAATACTCTTCTGGAAAAAGGAAAGAAAATGACAAATCTTCTAAAACATTTTTAATCGTTGATATACCAAGTCTATGCGCTATAGGTGCATATACTACTAAAGTTTCTTCTGATATTTTTCGTTGTTTTGCAGGATTTAGAGCAGTTAATGTTAACATATTATGTAATCTATCACATAATTTCACCACCATGATTCGAACATCTTTGATTGAGGCTATAAGCATTTTTCGGAATGTCAAAGCAGAAGAGAGTAACTTTTTTTCATCACCTGAAGTGGAGAGTTCATGTTCTCTTATCTCTACAATTTTTGTCAATCCATCAACTATACAAGCGACATCTGAACCAAACTCATCTTCAATTTCTTCTATAGAGATATCTGTATCTTCAACTACATCATGTAGTAAAGCAGAAATAACCATATGTTCATCATTACTATAATATGCTGTAATAACTGAAACTAAAATAGGATGAACAACATAAGGTTCTCCACTTTTACGAAATTGCGTTTTGTGAGAGTCTATTGAGTATTGCAGTGCTTTTTCTACACCGCTCGTAAAATCAAAATTTGATTTTAATAAATCTATTGCACCATCAATGGTGTTTATAGATTTAATATTTTCTAGAAATTTATTCAACACCATCAATCACTAATATACCAGATGCTATCTCTTTGATCGCAATATCTGTGTATTTCATGTTTTTAGTTTGTTCACTATCTAATAAAGGTTTTGCACCTTTACTTAGCTCATCTGCTCTTTGTCCTACTGCTACACTTAAAATATATCTATCGTTATTTACTTTTTCTAATGCTTGTGCTAATATTTCTTCTAATCTCATTATAATTCTCCTATTTTACTTTACTATTGAACACTGAGAGTAATCTTCATTTATAATATTTAAAAGATTACCTTTTTTATTCATATTTGCTACTATTATTGGAAGTCCATTATCTTTTGCTAATGCAATAGCAGTATCATCCATAACTTTGATATGATCTTTTAAAGCTTCATCATAAGTAATAGTATCAAGTTTTACTGCATCTTCATATTTTGCTGGATCTTTATCATAAACACCGTCTACTTTAGTAGCTTTGATTAAGATTGTAGCTTCAACTTCACTTGCTCTTAATGTTGCTGCTGTATCTGTTGTGAAGAATGGATTACCTGTTCCTGCACTAAAGATAACTACTCTACCTTTTTCAAGATGTCTTTTAGCTCGTCTTACGATATAAGGTTCTGCAATTTGTTCCATTTTGATTGCTGTTTGTAATCTTGCACTAACACCGATATGCTCTAATGCTTCTTGCATCGCTATACCATTTACAACAGTTGCTAACATACCCATATAATCACCACTTGTTCGTTTAATAACTCCATCAGCAGCAGCAGTAACACCTCTTACAATGTTTCCTCCACCAATAACAATACCAACTTCAACGTTATTATCAATCAATTCTTTTATCTCATGTGCGATATAATCTAAAATCTTAGTATCTATTCCATACCCGTTTTCACCAGCCAATGCTTCACCAGAAAATTTAACAAGAACTCTTTTGTTCACAGCAACTCCTTTTCAGAACTATTTATTTTTGCGATTATATCGAATTTTTAATAATTATTTGTTTAAGTAAAATAAAAGATTCATTATTCTTATTATTTTATTATTTTTCACAACTTACATTGAACTAACACTCTATAGTTATACTTCCACATAATTAAAATAAAAGGAAAATTATGAACATTCAAAAAAAACTACTAATTCTATTAATCACAGGTGCAACAAGCCTATTTTCTGCAAATTTTGTAGAAATAAATACTCTTGCAAATAAAATTAAAAATGCTGATGATGTTATCGTCAAGCAAGAACTTATAATTGAACTCAATGATGAAGTTGAAAAGCTTGATAATACTGATGCAATAAAAGCACAATCAATTATTGATGCAATATTAATTCCAGTAAAATAAAATGACAATACAAAAATCACTATTTGTTATTATTTTTAGTATTGGTACAAGTTTATTTTCTGCAAATTTAAAAGATATTACCTTGTTAGTATCAAAAATCAATAATAGCAAAAATAAAACCATACAAGAAAAACTTCTCTATAAACTTCATCTAAATATGGATACTCTTAATCAAAGAGATTATTATGAAGCACAATATATTATAGATACAGAATTAAAATCTCTAAAATAAAAATACCCACTCTTATAAAGTTTTTATATTTTATAAGAGGTATTATTCTACAAATTCTAACTCTACAATAGTACCTTCTCCTACTTTACTTTTTATTTTGATACTTATATCTAATATATCACATAATTGTTTTACTATATTTAGTCCAATACCTAATCCACTTTCATTTTCTTTATAATAACGTTGAAAAACTTTTTTGGTATTTTTAATACCGATTCCTGTGTCTGAAATATAAAGTTTTTTATCTCGTATATCTACAGTAACTTTTCCTTTTTTTATATTATATTTACAAGCATTAGTCAATAAATTATCCAAAATACGCTCAATTGCATTTTGGTTACTTTTAATTATTAAAGTTTCCGTATTTATAGTAAAAACAATACTAGGGTAAATCTTTTCTAATAATTCTATTCGTTGTACTATTAGTTCATTTAAAAATACTTGTTCATTATTTGATATACTCGAAGGAGTTATAAGTTCAAGGTTTTTATATAAAGAAGAGATCCCTTTAGCACAAAGCTCTATTCTTTCTACCTCATCAAATTCCCCTCTTCTTTTAAGAAGTTTTGCATTTAATAAAATAGAAGTTGCAGGAGTATTTAAGTCATGAATTAAATCTTTTAAAAACTCTTCTAGAAGATAAATTGCTTCTCTCATTGGTCGTAAAGAATAAAATGCAAAACCTATTGAGAGTAAAAACAATAATACAAAAACAATTATAGAAACTACAAAGATTTTTTTTAATGCTTTTTTATAAATAATTTGATATTTCTCTTTATCATATAAAATTTGTAATAAGTAGGGACCTTTTGATGGTATTTTAAAATACGCACTCAGCCCATCATCTGAATGATAAATAGTAAATATCTCTTTTGTTTTATCATCATCTATTATATCTAAAGAGAAAGTATCTCCTTTAAAATCATACGAATAATCTTTCATTTGATAAAGAATATTTTTTTCTATCTCTTGTAACTGTTCATGATGATACATATATAAAACAACACTAGAGAGTAAAAAAAGTGGTATAAAAAATAGTGTTACAGTTGTAAAAAATGATCGTTTTTCATAGTTTTTCAAGTTTATATCCAACACCTTTAGTATTAGTGATATTTAAATCTAAAATTTTTTTCAATTTACTAATCACAACACGTAATGCACTATCGCTAGGTTTATTCATATATTCAAAAAAAGTTACTTTGTGAACAGTACTATTAATATTTTTAATAAGTAATGCAAAAACATCTCTCTCCACAATTCCTAAAGAAAGTTCTTTTTCTCCTTGTGTTACCCTATTTTCATACAGATCAAAAACAATATCACCATAATGAATTGTTGGATTTTTTCTTTTTAATACAGCTTTTACTCGGGCTAAAAACTCATCTAAATCAAATGGTTTTTTTATATAATCATCACAACCACAATCAAACCCCTCCAATATAGTACTTGTATCACGCCGTGCTGTTATAAAAAATGTAGGTGTAGTATCATCTGAATTTCGCAATAGTTTTAACGTATCCATCCCATTTAATACAGGAACATTGATATCAAAGAGATAAAGATCATAACTTTGTTCATAGGTTTTAGTAAGAACTTCTTCCCCATCTTCTACCAATGTCACACTATAATTTTCAGATTCTAAAATCTGAATCATAGTCTGTGCTAAAATTGTATCATCTTCTAGAAGTAGTATTTTCATTTATTTTTCTTCTTGAAATGTTTTAGTAGGTACTTTTGTTTTTGCATCCAATATAGCATTTGATTCTTCTCTTGCTTTTTTATTGATTTGAAAAAGTTGATATTTTAGCTGATTAAGTAAGTTTTCTTTCTCTTTTTGAGTTTTTGATTGTTGTATTTTTTCTAGTAAATTATCCACTTTTAAATCATTTGCAAATAAATTTATTCCGATAAAGAAAAAAAAGATTTGTAGAAATAGAAGATTTTTCATTGTTTTTGCTTACTATTTTCTAATTTCTGAACTTTATGATTAACAGTAAATAAAGGATTTTTTTTGAATTTATCTAAATTACATTTTTCATTTTTTGCTAGTTTATAATTATTATTATATGATTTTTTTGCATTATTAATATTCATTGCAAATAAACTAGTGGCCCTATTTTTAATTAAAAATAATTGCGCTTTAGCTCCAAGTAGATCATCATTTATAAAGTAGCCTTGATGAAATTCATCAACAATATATGAAAAAGCGTAGCTCATCTTTTTTTTGTATTTATTACAAATTTTTTTCTCTTTTGTAATAAATACTTTTTTTATTGGATCTTTTGCACTCGAAAGTGTTAAGTTATTTTGACATCCTGTTAAAATAACTACACCCATTAAAATTAAAATAGTACTATAGATTTTCATTCACTACTCTTTAAAAATAATTATCGTCGTTGACCGATGATTCTTTTTCCACGTTGTTTTGCTATAGCTTTTTTCTCTTTATTTTTCTTTTTATTTCCAAAAGCTCCACCAGTTTTTTTTCTTTTGATATCATCTTTTGTTTCAACGATTGTTTTTGTAGCAATCATTTTCATACGAGTTCCAACTTCAAAACCTTCTAAATCTAACTTTGGAATCTTTTGGCTTATATATTTTTCAACTTCCCTAATTGTAGCTACATCATACTCGTCAAGCAATGAAATAGCAATACCATTTTTACCAGCACGTGCAGTTCTACCAATTCTATGTACATAATCAATAGGCATAAATGGTAAATCAAAATTAATTACATAAAATAAATCTACTATATCAAGTCCCCTAGCAGCAACATCAGTTGCAACTAAAACACGTATTTGATTTTCTTTAAATTGTGTAATTGCTTTTGCTCTTGCACCATGTGTTTTATCCCCATGAATAGAAGCAGCTTTTAAACCATCTAATTTAAGATTTTTTACTATCTCTTCAGCACTTGCTTTCGTTTTACAAAATACAAGAACTTGTTTCATATTTTTAGAACCAATCATAAACGATAACATCTCAAGCTTTTTTGTCATGATAACTGGATATGCAACTTGTTCTATTCTATCATTTACTCTATCATTTGATTTAATCTCTATTATTTTAGGATTTATCATAATTTGACCAGAAAGTTTTTTGATATTTGGTCCTAACGTAGCTGAACATAAAATAGTTTGTTGTAAAGTAGTAAGTGTTTCTAATATATCTTGTATATCAGCCACAAATCCCATATCAAGCATACTATCTGCTTCATCTAAAATCAAAGCATCTACTTTTGTTACATTGATTTTCTCTTTTCTGATTAAATCCATGAGTCTACCAGTAGTTGCTATTACGATATGAACTTTTGATTCAAGTTTTTTAATTTGTGGCTTGATATTTGCCCCACCATAAACGCTACATGTTTTGATATCTAAATATTTTGCGTACGCTTCTATGCTTTTCTCTAACTGTAACACTAACTCTCTTGTTGGAGCTATGATAAGTTTTGTCAATACGATATTGTTATCTTCTGATTTTCTTCTTTGATTTTCAATATCTTGTAAGATTGGTAATACAAATGCAGCTGTTTTTCCTGTACCTGTTTTAGCAATAGCTAAAAGATCTCTTTTTCGTAATAGATGCTCTATTGCTTCCTCTTGTATTTTTGTAGGAGCTTCATAGCCTTTATCTTCACATGCTTTTGCAATTTCTGGACATAATCCAAGTTGTCTAAATGTCATTGATTTCTCTTTTTAGTGTATTTATTTAATATAAATTATACCTAAATTATACTTTAGACAATTATTTCATATAAAATTTAATATTATTTCTATATAATAGATCAATAAAAAAAGGTGGTAATATGACAAATAATAAGAATATAATAATTTTTGATACAACTTTAAGAGATGGGGAACAATCACCAGGTGCCTCTATGAATACATCAGAAAAGATACAAATAGCACAACAGCTTGAAAAACTAAATGTAGATGTGATAGAAGCAGGTTTTGCGGCAGCTTCTCCTGGAGACTTTGATGCTATTTCTCAAATTGCAAAAACTATCAAAAATAGTTCTATTTGTTCATTAGCTCGTGCTATTGATGGAGATATAAAAGCAGCTGGTGAAGCTGTATTAGCTGGCGGTAAACACAATAGAATTCACACATTTATAGCAACTAGTCCAATTCATATGAAATATAAATTAAAAATGGATTCAGCAGAAGTTATCAAAAGAGCAGTACATGCTGTAGAATATGCCAAAACATTTGTAGATGATGTAGAATTTTCATTAGAAGATGCAGGTAGAAGCGAATTGCCTTTTATGAAAGAGATTACACAAGCTGTTATTGAAGCTGGCGCAAAAACTATCAATCTTCCTGATACAGTTGGATATAGATTACCATCAGAGATAAAATATATGGTTCAGGAGATGGTAGGATTTGTAGATTCTATTAAATCTGATGCAATTATCTCATTACACAATCATAATGATTTAGGTCTTGCAGTTGCTAATACTTTAGCAGGTATTGAAGCTGGTGCACGTCAAGTAGAATGTACTATCAACGGTTTAGGTGAAAGAGCTGGAAATGCTGCTATGGAAGAGATTGTAATGACTCTTAAAACTAGACAAGATTTATTTCCAGGAATTACAACAAATGTAAATTCTAAAGAGATTTTCTTAGCTTCAAAAATGGTTGCAAATATTACAGGTATTGAACCACAACCAAATAAAGCAATTGTTGGTAAAAATGCATTTGCTCACGAGAGTGGGATTCACCAAGATGGTGTTTTAAAACATCAAGAGACTTACGAAATCATGAAGCCTGAAGATATTGGGATAGAAAAAAACAACTCTATTGTTCTTGGAAAACATTCAGGAAGAGCTGCATTTAAAGATACATTATCTCATTTAGGTTTTGCAGATATTGAAAATGAAGAATTAAATGCTGCATTTGAAAGATTTAAAGCTATTTGTGATAAGAAAAAAGAGATTACTGATGATGATATCAGAATGATTGTAGCAGATGAAAAACTAAATGTTAATAAAATATTTGAAATTACTGCTGTTCAAATCTCTGATTTCTCAGATGGAATTCCTAGTGCCGTTGTAACAATTAAACACGAAGATAAATTAATCACAGATGCAAGTATAGGTGATGGTGCTATGGATGCAATCTTTAAAACTATAGACAGAATCACAGGACATAATGGAACACTGATTGATTATAAAGTAAACTCAGTAAGTGAAGGAAAAGATGCATTAGCAAAAGTAAATTGTAAAGTAATTTTCAATGATGATACTCATGCAATGCTTGGACATGGTCTTAGTTTAGATACTATGATCGCAAGTGCTAGAGCTTATGTAGGAGCATTGAACAGTTACTTAAGTATGCAAAGTATGTCAAATAACAAATAATCTACTTTAGGATTTTAATGAATAGCTTTTTTGTAAATTTCGCATATTTTTTAGAATCCTCCAAAGGTAGCTACACTACAAAATAGATGCTAGAAGAAATTGAATAAGACAAAAACTAAGTAATTTACACGCTCTTCATCTTAGTCATTATTATTTTGATTAAGGGGACTGACACAAGAGAGTTCTAAATTCTGTGTCAATCACCAAATGTTATAGCTCTAAATATTGTAATTTTTTTCATCGTAACTACAATTTTATTTTCAATGATTTAGATAATATCCCCAATAAACGTAATCTAATGTTTTTTAGACTAGTTCTTTTTCTAGCTCTTCTTTTTGCTTAGCTATATTATCTATTTTATCGTTAGTATGATTTTCTCTATAATTAGAAATCTCTTTTATCCTATTGATAGCTTCAGGCATCCATAACTCTATCTCTTTCTCATCTTTGTAGTCCGCTACTGCTTTATTCATACCTACTCTACCTTTTTCAAAAGCATTTTTAAATACAATAGCCATATCTTCTGTAGCATACCATTCAGCAGACTGGGATACCAAAAACATATCTACTTTACTTAGTACCCTTTTTGATATATTTTTAGTTTTATCTACTTTTGTACCAATTCTTTCTGCATCTGCACCTATCTCTTGCATGAAGCTTGCAAAGTTTTGAAAGAAAAAAGCTACATCTTTTATTATACTTGTTACTTGTTTTAATGCTTTTATACTAAGCTCCAAAGACCTAAGTGTAAGCTTAATACTTTTGCTTTCAGCCCCTTTACCCTCAAGAAGTACTACTATTTTTATCAGTTCTGCATCTTGTTTTCTTTTTTCTTTTTCAAACGCATCTGCTTTGTTCAAAAAATCCATCTGAATAGACCTTAGCTCTGAGGCTGTATTTTCTTGTTGTTTTCTTACTTCTGTACTTATTTCCATCAGATTATCCATACTCTCTTTTAGATTTTCCAAATCAGCTTTTTTACTATCAAAATCACTTTGTTGTTTTTTTAGCTCTGCTTCTTTAGTACTTAGAATAGCTTTTAGCTCTTTTATTTTAGCCTCATGTGTTGTACTTTGTTTCTCTTTATTAGTATCTTCTATCTTTTTTTTCAGCTCTTCTATATCTTTATCTTTCTCTTCTATTTTCTTTTTAGCAGTAGACACTTCACTTTTTTTATCACTTATTTTAGTAGTTAACTTTGCTTCATTATCTTTTGATTTGTCTTTTTCATCTTTTTTATCTTTTTCTGTTATTTTTGATATCGTAGTATTAGCTGTTCTTGTTGCTGTAGCGGTAGTACCTCCAGCAGCTATTACCACTACATTTGCAATAGATTCCATCATCTTAGCACCAATTTGCACCAATCCTATGATAAAGGCTCTCTTATCTGCTGTATCAGCTTTTTTTTCAAATTCCATAGCTTTTTTATTATATTTTTCTACAGACTCTTCGAGTGATTTCGCTAAAGATTCAGTCCTTTTTTGCTCAGCTCTAAAGTTGTTTATCTCTTGTTTTACTTCTTCTGCTTTAATAGTCTCATCGCCTAGCATTATCTCACTACTATCTGTCACACCTACTATCTCTGTAGTGAGTGAATCAAATTCATTTGCTATTATCATCAATGCATTACTTAACTCTTTTGTACTTTCTACTAGAATATCAATAAACTCTAAAAACTCACTCTTTAAATACTCTATTTTATCCTCCGTACTAAGCTCAGCTAATTCTTCAAAGACATCTTCAATTTCATCTAATGCATTATTCGCACATGTTTGTGCTTTGATCATAGCCAATGAACAGTTTCCGTGAGTACTTATTATCTTTTGTTGAATATTTGCTATTGTCACTCTTATTTCTCCTGCTTTCACAGGTGTAGCATTGTATGCTATTGAAAGTAAGTCTGTTGCATGTTGTATATCTGTTGATGCTAATTGTGTATTATATGATCTAGCTATTTTAGCTTTATATAGCCCTGTTAGTCGTGACTCTTCTGTTGGTAGAGTATTTTTATCGCTATAGCTTGCTAACTCTTGTCGTATCTCTTTTTCAATATCTATTTTTGGCATAATTTTTATCCTTATATATTTTCATCTATTTTTCTGTGAATTGTTTCTCTATTCTTTTTTTAATTTCTACTCTTTTTAGTCTTATTTCTTTAATCTTATTAATAGCTTTGATTAATCTTTTACTATTTGATTTAGATTGTTGTCTTACCACTTGTTCTAATTCATTATTTAGCAGGAGTATTATCTCTTTAAGTGCAAAATTAATATCATTTAGTTGACTTATTGTATTTTTACCATATTTGATCTTTGCTACTGCAATGGATATTCTTTCATTAAGTTCTTTTTGTTTGCCTGCTTGTATTGTATTTTGCATTCTAGCATCAAATAGGGAAAGATTATTGGTGTAAAGTTCTTTTTGCAGACTATCTATTTTTCTTTGAATTCTATTCATTTCTCTTTTTTTATCAGGGGTAAATATAGTTGATAAAAAACCCCAATTAGTAGGTTTATCCTTCTTTAACCTAATAATTTCTTTTGATTTTTTAGTAATATTATCATTGTTTTTTTTAATAAGTGTTTTTTTTTGCACTATATCTATTTTTAACTTTTCAATTTTATTAGCATTATTGCCTAACTCTATCTCAAGAATAGCTACTCTTTTTTGAAATATTTCTAATTGCTCTTTTACAATTACCTCATCTTCTTTAGAATATTTTATATCAGATTTTGTATCTGCAATTATTAGCTCTATATCGGACTTTGTAAAGACTTTATACTCTGCTTTTGCTGAAGATAGTATCAGCATACTAAATAGTAATAAAGATATTAATCTTAAAAAATGTTTCATCTATTGTCCTTTTTACGAATTATTAGTAATAATTTTTTTCAAAGTGTATGTATAAATACATCGATACCTACTTCTTCTGGTAAAACATGTTTTTCTAGTACACAACATTAACTTCCCTTTTTCCGGTACATGTCCTGTTACATTATTATTTTCAACTTATTACATTTTATATCCTTTTTATATTTTAGTTTTGCAACATACATAGTGAATTATTAGAGAATTGAAATAACAAATATCACTTTTACTTGTAACAAATGAATTTTACAAAAAAATTCTGGCAAGTTTTGGCAAAATTTAAAATTCATACAAAAGAAAATGAATAAAGTCAGTAACTACTCCTCTTAAAACATTCTCAGATAAAACTATAAACTAAAAAACAGTACAATCTATTATATTAATTTGTAAAAGGGAATACAAAACAAAAATGAAAAATAGAATAGTCAACTTCGCATATTCCCTTGAAGCTTCAAAAAAATACAATGCAAGTAAACATTTTTTCTATGAAATATTAGAAGATAGCAATTCATTAAAAAGAAAATATTTTGATTTTTTCATGATATTTTTGGTACTTAGTACCGTAGCTATTCTTATATATGAAGTAAATCATGAGTTATTACCATGGCTTGATACCTATGAAACTATTGCAGTTATTATATTTATAATAGAATGGCTCAGTAGACTATGGGTGAGTTCCCACTCCCATAAACATATTATAGAAGACTACGAAAAGAGTCAACTTCTTAATCAACCATATAATTGTTGGTATTCAATCAAAAATATTATAAAAGAAAAGTTTTCTTTTATAATATCACCTATGTCGCTTATAGATTTATTGGCTATTTTGCCTTACTACAGACCACTAAGAATTTTAAGAATTCTAATGTTATTTAGACTTTTTAAAATTCTTCGTTATACAAATTCCATTAAACAATTCAGACATGTATTTCTAGAAAAAAAGTTTGAGTTTTTAACCTTAGCAATCATGTTTTTTATGGCTATTGCATTTGGTTCAACTATTATTTTTATCTATGAAGGTGCTGGAGTAAATCCAAATATTCATAATTATTTTGATGCTATTTACTGGTCTGTTATTACGATTTCAACTGTAGGATTTGGAGATATAAGTCCAGTAACAATTCAAGGAAGAGTTGCTACTTTATTTTTAGTAGTTGGAGGAATGGGAGTCATTGCATTTTCAACCTCTATCGTTACGACAGCATTAAGTGAAAAGCTTCTTATTGTTAAAGAGGAAAAAGTTATTGGGGAAGCAAATAGTTTAAAAGATTTTATTATTATTTGTGGTTTTGGTAGAATGGGAAGAGTACTTGCAGATGAGTTTCTAAAAATAAATCAAAAATTCATCATAATAGATCAAGATGATACAACATTTAAACATGCCGATACTCAAAAAATATTGGCTATAAAAGGGGATGCTACAGATTCTTTGTTATTAGAAAACATAGGTATAAATAAAGGGGAAGCATCAACAATAGTTGCAATTACAAATAGTGATGCAGTAAATTTATCTATTATATTAACAGCACGATCTTTAAATCCAAATATTCACATCATTGCACGAGCAAATAATACTGAAGCAAAAGCAAAACTTTTGTTAGCTGGTGCATCTGAAGTTATTCTATCAAATGAAATAACAGCACTGGTAGCGACAGAATATATCGGTCAACCTGTTGCATTTGAAGCTATAGATGATATTTTATTAAATTCAGAAGGTGCAGTAATGGATGAGATAGAAATTTTGGAAAAATCAGATTTTATAGGGCATACTTTAAATAGTACTAATATTACAAAATTTAATTTAACTTTGATAGGAATTATGAATGCATCAAATAAAAGAGAATTTATTTTTAATCCTAAAAAAGATACCTATATCATTAAAGAAAAAGATATTTTCATCATTATTGGTAACAAAGAATCTATTCAACAGTTTAAGATTGATCTTCTTTCAAATAAACCACAAAGAAGATTAGATGAAAAATAACACAATAATGCTTTTTAGTTTTTCTAAACTCGCAGTGCAAATATCTGCGTTATTGTCTCAAAGAGGTTATAAAATAATCATTATAGAAGAAGATAACTCACGTGTATTAGAAGCTGAAAAATCAGGTTATGAAGTAAAACAAATATCACTTATGGAAGATAAAAATATCACTGAGCTAAATATACAAAATAATGCAAAAGCATTTTTTTGTGTTAGCGATGATAAAAACAACAATCTTTTTGTAACATTAAGCGTTCGGAACTTAAATCCTGATTTAAAAATAATTTCTGTATCTTTTGCAACTCAAGATAATAAAACAATGCTATTAGCAGGTGCAAATAAGATTATAAACCCCTATGAAATAGGTGCCCTTAGGATTTTTCGACTTTTACATAAACCTTATATTTTGGATATTTTAGACAATATTTTATTTAGTGAATCTAATATTGAGGTATCAGAAATAACTATCAAAAAAAACACTATTTTCGATGGTATTTATCTAAGTGAAACTCAAATGATAGAGAATCATAATCTTATTTTATTAGGCATACAAGATAAAGAAATTCAAGATAAGTTTATCTTTTACTCTTCAGGTATCAACCACAAAGTAGATGAAGGTGATACAATTGTCCTTCTAGGCAAACACAATGATCTACATAGTTTCACATTATTACTAAACAGTTACAAATAAGTCATATATATTATACTTTGATTAAATTTTAGCTATAATTATTTTAATTTATATAAAAAAGGGTTTAAATGACACAGTTTTATTTTTTCTTGCGTCTTCTTAAAGAGTCGTTTAGAGATTTAATTCCTATTATAGTTGTAATCTTATTCTTCCAGCTTGCTATTATTCAAGCTATTCCGGGAGATTGGATGAGAACAACGATGGGATTAGTTATCGTTGGTATTGGTCTTGCTATATTCTTGCAAGGTCTTGAAATAGGGATTTTCCCCGTTGGGGAAGGACTAGCCAGAGATTTTGCAAAAAGTGGATCTACTATGTGGATTCTTATTTTTGGATTTATGATTGGTTTTGGTACGACTATTGCAGAGCCTGCTCTAGCCGTTATTGCAGACAAAGCTGCTAGTATTAGTAGTGGTAGAATTGACGCAGATATGCTTCGTTACGTTGTTGCAGGTTCTGTTGGTTTTGCTATTTTATTAGGTGTATTTAGAATCATTAAAGGTCACCCAATACATTACTACATCATTGCTGGTTATATTGCAGTTGTATCTGTTACTTTCTTTGCTCCAAAAGAGATTATTGGTCTTGCATATGATTTAGGTGGAGTTACTACTTCTACTGTAACAGTTCCTTTAGTTGCTGCTCTTGGTATTGGTCTTGCTTCTACTATTAAAGGTAGAAATCCAATGATTGATGGATTTGGTTTAATTGCATTTGCTTCACTTACTCCAATGATTTTTGTTCAAGTATATGGTATTTATGTATATACATTTGTAGATGCTACTGAAGTTGCAAAGATTGTTGTTGAAGCTACGGTATCAGAGTCTGCTGTTATTACTGTAGAATCAGTTACTTTAGGTATCTTGGCTGTTGTTAAAGATGTAATACCTATTCTTGCTATTATCTTCTTTTTCCAATATGCTATTCTTAAAAAGAAAATTGATAACCTTAAAACTGTTATTATTGGATTTGTATTAGTTATCTTAGGTTTATATGCATTTATTCTTGGTTTAGAGATGGGTCTATTTGCTTTAGGTGAATCTATGGCTTACCAATTAACAAATATGAATAATGTTTGGATTATTTTCGCATTTGCTTTTGCTATTGGTTTTTCTACGACTATGGCAGAACCAGCTCTTATGGCTATTGCAAAAAAAGCTAAAGAGATTAGTGATGGTACTATCAATGATATGACATTACGATTATTTGTGGCTTTTGGTGTTGCTTTTGGTATCGCTTTAGGTGCATTTAGAATTGTAGATGGTGGTCAAATTCATTACTATATTATCGTTGGATATGCAATTGTTGTTGCTTTAACATTTATTGCTCCAAAGCATATTATTCCTATTGCTTATGATTCAGGTGGGGTTACAACTTCAACTGTAACTGTTCCTTTAGTTGCTGCTCTTGGTATTGGACTTGCTACAAATATTGAGGGAAGAGATCCTTTACTTGACGGTTTTGGTCTTATTGCATTTGCTTCATTATTCCCAATGATTACAGTTATGATATATGGTATTATTGCTGAAAAACTTCACATTAAAAGTGATAGTGAAATTGCAGAAGAAGATGAAAAAGCAGGTGCAAATAAGATTCATGGTTCACTAGAAGGTGTTGATGATATGAGTTTATCAACTATTAATCTAGATGCAACACATTTAAGACATTCTATGAATCTTGACTTTTCTGCTGTAATTGTAATAGTACCTAAAGAGAAAAAAGATGATGCCTTACATGCAGCTAAAGATGCAGGTGCTAGTGGAGTTACTGTTTTAAATGCTTCAGGTATGGGTCTAGCTGAATTAGATAATATCTTTAGACACTCTCATGAAGAAACAGATGTATTATTATTATTTATAGTTCCAAGTATGATTGTTAACAATATTATCAAAGAGATTATTAGAAAACTACATATTACTACAAGTGGTGATGGGATTGCATTTACTGTTCCTATTACTCATATGAAAGGTATTAGTATGAGACAAGAAGATATTTTCGAACATGAAGTTGAAGAGATTCAAAAAGAGAAAGAGTCAAAAGAACAAAAGTAGATTAAATTCTACTTTATTCAAAATATTGAATAAAATGGAAAAGCAAAATACTTATAGTATTTCAGCTTTCCCTTTTTTCATAACTACAGTATCTTCGATACGTACACCAAATTTTTCATTAAGATAAATTCCAGGCTCTACTGTAAATACCATGTTATTTTCTAAAATAACATCATTTCTACTATTTATATTTGGGTATTCATGAATATCCAGACCAACACCATGCCCAGTACTGTGTATGAAATATTTTCCATATCCAGACTTTTCAATGACATCACGAGCAAGTTTATCTATTTGACTAGCTTTCATCCCTACTCTAGCTTTTGAAATAGCTGTTTGTTGAGACTTTAAAACTATATCATATATCTTTTGCTCTAATTTAGATTTAAATTTTTGTTCTCTTTGAAACGTCATGTTTTTATGAATACTTGTACAACAAGTTCTATCACTACAATATCTTTCATATTTTACACCAGCATCCACAAGTAAAAAATCATTTTTACAAATTTGTTTATCTGTAGGTAAAGCATGCGGTTTTGCACTATTTTCATTTATCGCAACTATTGGATCAAAACTTAGTTCAAGCTCACCAATATTACTCATAAACTCTTTTGCTTTAAAAAAAAGATATTTTTCACTTTTACCTATTCCATCACTTTCTAAATATTCTGAAAACCTTTTAAAACCTTTTCTTCCAAGTTTCATAGCCATTTTAATTAAAGCTATCTCTTTATCAGTTTTTATCAGTCGTTTTGTTTTAGAAAAGTTATGTTCTTGTATAAATGTAGTTTTTAATCCGTCTTTTAATTTTTCATATGTAAAAAGTGTAAAATCATTTGGATCAAAGAAAAGTTTTTTAATTTTATTTTTTTGTAAAATTTTTTTTAATTGTTGAATAAGATCATTTGTGATAAGTACTTCACAGTTTTGAGCCATAAGTTTGGCTTCTATTTCATATCTAGCATCAGTGATGAAATAGTTATCACCACCAAGGCTAAGAAAAATCACATTATCACAACTATATCCACATTCAAAATAAACAGCATTTTCATTTTGAACTATATAGTTTTTCATGACATTATTCAGCAGTTGCTTCAGCTTGTTGAGAAGCTTGCATCTCATTTAAAATTTGCATTAATGCAATAAGACCCATATGATAACCAAATGGTCCAAATCCAGTAATAACACCTAAACTAGATCCTGCAGTAATAGACTTTTGTCTAAACTCTTCTCTTTTATAGATATTTGAAATATGAACTTCAACTACAGGCAAAGATACTGCAGAAATAGCATCAGCTATTGCAATACTTGTATGACTGTAAGCTGCTGGGTTTATAATAATACCATCAACAGTTCCTAGACATTCTTGAACTTTATCAACAATTTCACCTTCTAGGTTAGATTGAAAAAATTCTAATTCTACACCATTTTGTTCTGCACTACCTTTCATTTGTTCATGAATTTGATCAAGTGTCATTGGTCCATAAATATTTTGCTCTCTAATACCTAACATATTTAAGTTTGGTCCTTGGATTACTGCTATTTTCATTAGTTTCCTTTAAATTATAATATTTTGGTATAATAACAAA
>Ga0193961_1000244_pt1 | contig 22074 bp, 26 predicted proteins | sample FB_4_MG_FD_140371 | JGI IMG/M metagenome (GOLD analysis project Ga0193961, IMG submission 140371) | Microbial mat bacterial communities from the Broadkill River, Lewes, Delaware, United States - FB_4_MG | ecosystem: Environmental > Aquatic > Freshwater > River > Microbial mats | place: USA...
CCGCTTACTCCATCTGGATAGTTATGTGGTCTTAAAATCTCCATTGAATAAAAAAGAGTCTCTATCTCTTTTTTATCCCAACTATGGTTCCCACCACTCATGCAGTCAATTCCACATGTGAATAGTTCTTGTGCATTTTTAGTAGTCAATCCAAAACCGTGAGAAGCATTTTCATAGTTTGCAATAACAAAATCTACCTCATAATCTTGCCTAATCTTTGGCAAGTAGTTTTTAATCATTTCACGACCTGGTCGTCCTACAATATCCCCTATAAAAGCAATTCTCATAAAACTCTCTTATTAAATTCCATCTATTCTGAGAACTTTTGTATTTCCAACCATTAACTCAACCGTCATAAATATTCTTTTAAATACACTCTCTTGTCTATACTCAAGATTGTGTTTTTTACATATATCTTTTACTATAGGTTGCATTTTCTGGTAAAAACTGTGTGGCATATTTGGAAAGAGATGATGCTCTATCTGATAGTTTAAAAATCCATGTCCAAAATCTATAAGGTCAGTTCCTGTATTGTAGTTAACACTTCCCATAATCTGTCTAAGATAGTACTCACCCTGAGTTTTGTGAGGAGTTGAGAATTGGTATATATCTTCTGCTGAATGATTAGGAACAATTACTAAAAATGAGTGCAGATTTGCTATTATTTCTGCTAATACAATTATAATAAAAGCATTTATAACAGCTCCAATTCCTAATGGAAGAAATAGTAAAGGAAGAAATACAAATTGGAAAAGTCCATAAGGAAGTATATAGTTTTTCCATAGTTCTAAACCATTTTTTGTAAATGGGCTTATTTGGTACTCTAGTGTCTCTGGTTCTTTTCTTCTTTTTCTCTCTTTGTTTTCCAAAATTCTTAAAGTGTTTGGTGCATAATAAGCAAGTTTCCATACAGCTGCAAATGCATAAACAGTAAGATATTTCACAAACATAGGTACCTTTGCATCGTGTAACCACTTTAGATTTTTCTCCACATTGTCTGGGTCATCATCTTCGCCTAGATGATAGTGATGCATAATATTATGCTCAAATGTCCACGCTTTAGGTTCTATCCAGTCTAACCAATCAATCCATCTTCTATTGCCAGCAGCAAAGCCATCTTTTGTATATCTGTGTGGAATACCAGGAACTTTATCGTAAGCACCATGAAGGATTGGATGAGTAACATTTGCCCATCTTCCTACATTGCCAACCCCGATTAATATTGCAGCAATAATACCGACTAACCAAAAAGTCAGTGAAGATATTCCAAAATGTGTTACGTCTAAAAAGTTTATGATTAGTATTAAAACAAAACCAAATATTGTTGAACCCCTTCCCCATCTTTCAAGTTTTAGTAAATGCTGATAATCTTTTTCGTTTACGGCCCCTATTGTATCTTTTATATTATCAATGTCTTTTTGAAGTTGTTCTTGATCAACATCTTCATATCTTGCATAAGTGTGAGACAAAATATTTATCCTTTTTAGTTATTTTAAAATTTAATTTGAATTATATATAAATATACTTAAGAATATACATAATAATAAGTATTTAAGTTTACTAAAATATTTAATATTTCATCTACATATTATCCAACATGTTAATTATTAATATAATATAAACATCATTTTAGATAGAATACAAAACTTTTATTGCAATAATTACTGGAGATATTTAATGGATGCAGCCAAATATATTTGGATGAATGGAGAGTTTGTAGCTTGGGGTGATGCTAAGACACATGTACTCTCACACACACTACACTACGGAAATGGTGTTATTGAGGGAACTAAAGCTTATAAAACCGAAAAGGGCTATGCTATTTTTCGTCTTGACGAACATACAAGAAGATTAAAAGAGTCTGCTAAAATGACTCTAATTGATATTCCGTACTCAGTACAAGAGATGAATCAAGCTCAAATTGATTTAATTAAGAAAAATGAATTTACAGGTGAAAATGTATATTTACGCCCTTTTGCATTTTTAGGTTACGGTGTTATGGGTGTTTACCATAAAGATGCTCCTGTTGAGACTGTTATGGCTGCATGGGAGTGGGGTGCTTATCTTGGAGAAGAGGGTCTACGCAAAGGTATTAAACTAAAAGTAGCTTCTATGACAAGACCTGCCAACACTTCAAATATGGGTAAAGCAAAAGCAACTGCAAACTACCTTAATTCTCAAATGGCTAAATATGAAGCTATTGACTGTGGTTACGATGAAGCACTTCTTTTAGATGATCAAGGTTATATTGCTGAAGCTAGTGGAGCGTGCTTTTTCATGGTTAAGAATGGAGAATTAATCACTCCGCCAAATGACAACTCACTCGCATCTATCACTCAAAAAATGGTTATAGAGATGGCTGAAGACTTTGGCATAAAAGTTACTCGTCGTCGTATAACTAGAGAAGAAATTTATGTAGCTGATGAAGCCTTTTTAACAGGTACAGCAGCGGAGATAACGCCTATAGCTATAGTTGATGCTAGAGAGATTGGCTGTGGTTCTCGCGGTGAAATGACTGAAAAAATTCAAAGTACATATTTTGATATAGTGTTTGGAAGAAACGCAAAATATGAGCACTACTTAACATATATAGATTAGGAAATTAAATGAAGGATAATATACTTATGGCATCAGATATGAATGACTATTTTAACAAAAAAAAGAGTGAAGGCGGTGGTTTTAATAAAAAATCTAGCGGTGGAGGCGGAGGTGGTCCAAAAGGACCTCAAATGCCAAATATAGACTTCAACTTTGGTGGTGGAAAAGCTGGTTTAGTTTACTTTTTAATAGCTGTAATAGTTATGTTAATTTTAGCTAAACCTTTTACAATCATTCAAGAGGGTGAACGTGGAATTTTGAGTACTAATGGTAAGTATCAAGACCAAGCACTACTTCCTGGACTTCACTTTATAATTCCAGTAATTCAAAAAGTATATATAGTTGATACAAAAGTTCGTATTATCAACTATGCTTCTCGTATTGAAGCAAATAGTGGTAATTCTGGAATAGGTTCAAAACCAGCTATAACAGTTCTAGATAAACGTGGTCTTCCAGTAACAATTGAATTAACAGTTCAGTATAGACTTAACTCTCAGTTTGCAGCACAAACAATTTCAAACTGGGGATTTAGCTGGGAAGATAAAATTATAAATCCTGTTGTTCGTGACGTTGTTCGAAATGTTGTTGGTAAATATGATGCTGAATCACTTCCTCAACTTAGAAATAAGATAGCAGCTGAAATAGACAAAGGTGTAAGAGATAGTGTAACTGGACTTAAAAATGCTCCTGCGGACTTACAATCAGTACAGCTTCGTGAAATTGGACTACCTCAAAAAGTTAAAGATCAGATTGAGCGTGTTCAAGTTGCTAAACAAGAAGTACAACGTGCGGAACAAGAAGTTGAGCGTGCTAAACAAGAAGCATTCAAACGTGCTGAAGAAGCTCGCGGTGTAGCTGAAAAAGCAAGAATTGAGGCACAGGGTATTGCAGATGCTGTAACTATTGAAGCTGATGCACAAGCTAAAGCAAACATTTTAATTGCAAAATCTTTAAGTGATAAACTTTTACAGCTAGAGCAGATTAAAGTTCAAGGTAAGTTCAATGAAGCACTTAAGTCGAACAAAGATGCTAAAATATTCTTAACACCTGGCGGTTCAACTCCAAATATCTGGGTGGATACAAAAGATATTAAAAAAAGAACTACGGCTAACTAAGAGAGATTATGCAAGAAGTATTAAATAGAGTAGATTGGCAAAAGAGCGACCTTTTACCTGTAATTGTACAAGATAATATAAATAACGAAGTTCTGATGATGGCTTATATGAACAAAGAAGCATTAGAACTATCTTTAAAGACAAATATAGCTCACTATTTTTCCCGTTCAAAAAAACGCATCTGGAAAAAAGGTGAGAGCAGTGGACATATACAAAAAATACACTCTTTTAATATTGATTGCGATAATGACACTCTCCTTATTAAAGTGACTCAAGAAGGAGTTGCATGTCACACTGGTAGACGCTCGTGCTTTTTTACTGAACTACAAAGCGGTCAAACAAACTCAGAAGTAGAAGTTAACACTGAAAGTATGTATGGAGTTATAGATACGCTCTATCATACTATCCAAGAACGCAAAAATGCAGACCCATCCTCATCGTGGACAGCAAAACTTTTCTCTAAAGGTGACAACACAATTTTAAAAAAAGTTGTAGAAGAAGCTGGTGAGTTTAGTTTCGCATATAAAGACAACGACGAGAGTGAGATGATATATGAAGCGGCTGACTTGACATATCACATGTTAGTAGCCTTGGCAGCAAAAAATATATCTCCAGACAGAATCAAACAAGAGCTTGCTTCTAGATTCAATATGAGTGGAATAGCGGAGAAAAACTCAAGAGAATCATGAATTTAAAAGAGATAGTTGCAAGTTCTAAAGAGACAATTACATCTTTTATTCATAATTTAATTCCTTACGACTACGCTCTTTTTGGTGGTGTATTTTTTCTATTTATACTTTTTATTATTATTTCTATACTTTTACGAAGAAAAACTGCTCTTGCCGTTTTTCTAATTTTAATAGCTTTCTCAATTTTGTTTTTAGGTCCATCAATCGGTTATATGAAGATGCATGAGTATCTATTTAAAAACAACGTTGAGTTAGTTAGTCAAAAAAAGCTAACATATACAAAAGCTATAGTTGTAAATGGAAAACTTACTAATGAGTCTAAGTTTGATTTTAAAAGTTGTAATATTACAGCAAGTGCATATAAAGTCAGCGGAAATAAAATTAAAGACTTTATATATCCATTTAAGCCATTACAAAAAACGTCGATTATCGAGTATGATATCTTAAAAGATGAGACAATAGACTTTAAGATTATTGTTGAACCATTTACATATACAAAAGATTATAATGTCTCTATAGGAGCGAAATGCAAATGATGACTCTATTTAATTACTGGCACTTCATTGTGCTTATAATTGTTTTACTTATTGGTGCTGGTGGTGTTTATGTCTCACTACAGCAACCAAAAGCTAAAATTAAAATACCAATGCTTATTTCAGTTGTAGTTGTAACTATCATGTTGGCTATTTTTACGCTTATGGCTGTAGATAAGTATACAAAAGTTGTAAAACTATATAAGCTTGACAACAAAAGGCTGCTGAGTACTGAAAAAATTGTTTACACTGGTATAGTTAAAAATGAGGGTGACTACGAAATAGGTGAAGTGACTTTTCAAATAAAACTTGTAAATAAAGGTCGTGCAACAGGGAATATTAAAAGTGCTAGTTTTTTCACTCCTAGCGGATTTATGGACTTTTTCTCAGGTGGAGCAAACATACTTTATAAGCCACAAACCGTCGTTAAAAAATTTATTGTAGCTAAAAATCTAAAACCTGGAGAAGCTAAACGTTTTAGAGTTCATTTTAGATTCCCCTCTTACTTTAAAAGCGTTTCTCAATTTCCAAAAGTATATGGGCACTAATCACAGTTAATACTTAAACCCTAGAGGTTTAAGTGATTTATTTATATTTTTTATCTGAGTATTTTTATCTCTACACCATTTCGGTGCTAGTAGAGACTCATCATCAATTCCCGCAGTAACCCTTTGAACAGACACATTTTCTGGTTTCATCTCTATAGACTTTGCCAATACCTCAAGATAATCACTCTCACTTATCGGGCTGAACTTGCCTTTTACATACTCATTTGCAAGTGCTGTACGTTTGACTACATAAAGAGGATGATATTTAACAGAATCAATTCCCCACTTATAAGCCTCCTTAGAGGTCTCAAGCATCATCTCTTTACTCTCATCAGGCAGACCAAAGATAAGATGACCACACACATGTAGACCTCTATCTTTAGATTTTAAAATCCATTCTTTGACATTATCACTATCATGACCTCTATTTATTTTCCTCAGAGTTTCATCATAAACAGATTGTATACCAAATTCTATCCATATCTCTTTGTCTTTATTAAGTTCGGCTAAATAATCAAGTGTCTCATCAGTGATACTGTCAGATCTTGTACCTATACTCAAACCAACAACATTATCAAAAGATAGTGCCTTATCATACAGAGCTTTTAATGTTTCAAAAGGGGCATAAGTATTTGTAAAAGATTGAAAGTAGACTAAAAACTTTTGAGCACCATACTCTTTAGATTGTCTTTTGCTTATTGCATTAAATTGCAATTCAAGCTGTTTAAGCTGTTTTTCTAAGTTTGGATTCTCTTTTGATTCTAAGTTAAGATGAAAACCTTTTAACTCCTGTGTCTCGCCTGTGCTTGCACTAAAAGAGTCATTTTCACAAAAGGTACAACCGCCTTTTGCTACAGTTCCATCTATATTTGGGCAGGTAAAGCCAGAGATATTTATACCTACTTTGTAAACTTTGCAACCAAACTTATTTTTTAAGTAGTTGCCAAAAGTATAAATTTGCTTCAATTTAAAGTCTCCTTTTCTAGGATTAAAAACCCTAGAAAATTCCCCTCATTGAAAGTTTTCCTATTGGAAAAAATGAAACATTTCTTATTCATTAAACTATATACTTTCCTGTAAAACAAGCCGTACAATAGTTATCAGTAGTAGCATTTACACTTCTTAAAAGCGAGTCTTCGCAAAGGTAAGCTAGTGAATCTGCTTCTATATATGTGCATATCTCGTCTATTGTCATATTTGCAGCAATAAGATTCTCTTTATCTGGAGTGTCTACGCCATAAAAACAAGGATCTGTAGTAGGAGGAGATGATACACGCATGTGTACTTCTTTAGCTCCTGCTTCTTTTAACATTCTAATAATTCTTCTAGAAGTAGTACCACGAACTATTGAGTCGTCCACAACAATAACTTTCTTACCTTTTATGACTCCAGGCATAGGAGAGAGTTTCATTTTTACTTTTAAATCACGCATCTCTTGTGTAGGTTCGATAAATGTACGACCAATATAGTGATTTCTCATAATTCCCATTTCGTAAGGAATCCCGCTCTCTTGTGAATAACCAATTGCAGAAGGAACTCCACCATCTGGAACAGGAATAACAACATCTGCTTCTACAGGTTTAATCTTAGCTAACTCTTTACCCATATTTTTTCGTGTATTATAAACTGATTGACCAAATACAGATGAATCCGGTCTAGCAAAATATACATACTCAAATATACAGTGTTTTGGAGTTGGTTCATAAACTTTAACTGAAACAGGCTTTTGACCCTCTTCAAAAATCAAAAGTTCCCCAGGTTCAACATCACGAACAAACTCAGCTCCAACAAGATCAAACGCACAAGTCTCACTTGCAACTATGTATCCACCATTCGAAAGTTTACCTAAACTTAAAGGTCTAAAACCATGGCGGTCACGCATTGCAAACATTTTTGTTCTACTTAAAAATACAAGAGAAAATGCACCTTCTATTCTTTGAACAGCGTCTATTATTCTATCAAGAAGTTTTTTCTGTTCACTTTTTGCTATAAGATGAATAAGATTCTCAGTATCCATAAAAGTTTGAAATATAGCACCTTTTTCAATAAGTTTATTTCTAACTTCTTCTGCATTTGTAAGATTTCCATTATGCACAATAGCCATTTCACCTAAATCATATCTAGCAAAAACTGGCTGAGCATCAAGAATAGAGTCATCTCCAGCAGTTGAGTAACGAGTATGTCCTATTGCACTTGAACCACTCAAAGTTCTTAATTTAGCTTCATCAAAAACACGCATAACCAAACCGCGTTTTTTTATTGTGTGTAATTTTTCTCCATCTGAAGAACTAATCCCTGCTGCTTCTTGCCCACGATGCTGAAGTGCGTGTAGTGAAAAGTAAGCTAGTTTTGAAGCTTCTTTGTGACCAAATATACCTACTACTGCACACTTTTCATTCATATTTTCAAGCAAATCAATTTCCTCTTTTTTTGATAATCTATTTATTTTGCAATTATACTCATAAATATATTTTAAATTACTAAATCTATTTTATAATTCTAAACAATCAGAAATTGTATATAAGCCTGCTTTCTTATCTGCTAACCATGCTCCAGCTCTTATTGCACCTTTGCTGAAAGTATTTCTAGAAGTTGCTGTATGATTTAGTTCAATAAACTCACCGTCATTATAAAAACCAACAGTATGACGACCAACAATATCTCCACCACGAAGTGCCATAACAGCTATTTCATCTTTACTTCTCTCACCGATATTTCCATCCCTACCACTCACACGAACCTTATCTAAATCTAGACCTCGTCCAGCTGCAGCAGATTCTGATAGAGTTAGTGCAGTACCGCTAGGTGCATCTTTTTTATGCTTATGATGCATCTCTACTATCTCAATATCAAAGCCTTCCAAAGCAGCCGAAGCCTGATATACAAGTTTATTTAACAGAGCTACACCAAGTGACATGTTAGTTGCATATAAAACAGGCATAACCTCACTTGCTTGCTTAAGTAAGTTTAGTTGATGTGTATTTAATCCTGTAGTACCTATAACTAAAGGTTTAGGTGTTTTCATTGCAGTCTCTAAAAGAGCTTCACAAGCATCTGGAAGTGAAAAATCTATAACAATATCACAAGCATTTAAAAATGACTTCATATCAGAAGTAACTAAAACAGATGGGTCTATAGAAAAATCTAAGCTATTACGAACAAAAACACTACTTAAACTCATATTATCAGTTAATTTCAAATCTTCTAATAAAAGCTTCCCCACTCTACCGTTTGCACCAAATACTCCAACTTTAACCATCTATTATATTCCTTAAATTTTATTCTATAATTTAATTTAACTTTTCATCAACGTATGAAATTGCTTGAAGTGCTGCTACAGCACCATCACCAGCTGCTGAGACAACTTGTTTTGGAGCTGCTATTCTCATATCACCAGTAGCATAAAGACCCTCTACAGATGTTTTCATACTAAGGTCTACTATAACTTCTCCATGTTCAGTCATGTCACATAAAAAATTGCCATCTTCTTGTATAAGAGTTTGATTATTGACATCATTTCCTACAAACGTAAATACACCAGGAACTGAAATGTCACGAATATCTCCATCACTATTTTTAACTTTAATACCTGTGACACCCATAGCATCGCCATAGACCTCTTGGGGTACAGAATTTAATACCAGTTCTATATTTTCAGTTCTTTTTAACCTCTCAACAGTGTTTGGAGCCGAACGAAAACTATCGCGTCTGTGGATAAGATAAACTTTAGAACATATTTTAGCTAAATATAGTGCCTCTTCCAACGCAGTGTCTCCACCACCTATTACAGCAACCTCTTTTCCTTTATAGAAAAAACCATCGCATGTAGCACAAGTACTCACACCCTTTCCAAAAAACTCATCTTCACCTGCAAATCCAGCACGACGGGGACGAGAACCAGTACCTATAATAACACTATGTGCTTCATCTATATTTCCATCAGCTTTATGAATTTTAAAGATATCACCATCTTTACTCACACGAGTAACTTCTATCATCTCATGCTTTAGACCAAACTTTTGACACTGCTCAGGCCATGGCATCATCAAATCCATACCCGTAATTTCACCTGTTACACCAGGATAGTTTTCTATTTCACTACTTGATGTTATCTGACCACCAGGCATACCCTTTTCAAACATAGTAACATTTTCTAATCCACCACGTGTAGTGTATAATCCAGCAGTAAGTCCAGCAGGTCCACCACCAATAATTGCACAATCTAATATCATTAATTTTTTCCTTTAATTTATTTTATAAATTTGAGGGAACTTCTTCCCTCTATTATTACAGTATCAGAAATAATTCCGATACCTACGCTAACGCTTAGTCCTACCATCAAGGGGCACCGAGGTCTTTGACAAAGAGCCAAATCCACTAGTGCCTTCTTGCTTATAAGTTTTTAATTTGTGAAGATAGCTCTTCTAAATTATCTAATTTTCGTATCATACTATCTTGTTTATAAAGAGAGTCTTTGACTTTTTTTATAAAAAAAATAGATGGGGATTCATATATGTTAAAGCGTTGTATAAAATTTAAAGAGTTTGTTGTTCCACTTCTTAAAAATGTTGTTCCACTGCTGTTAGGACGTACTTCATTATAGTAGTCTATAGCTAAAATCGGTATATTAAGTTCTGTCTTTGATAATAGTTCCATGGTGTTATGTTCTCTCGATGAGTAAAATACTACAATGTACTTTTCAGAGCTAGGAGTAAAAATATCACTCTTTTCATAAAAAACCCACTTTTTAAAATCAATAAACTTATACTCAGAGAATTTGTAGTTAAAGTAAGCAAAGGCAGCAGCTATCATAGCTGCACCAAAGAACGAAGCAAGAAGTGTAGATAGCGAGAAGAGGCTTCTGCCTCCTTTTGCCACTATTCTATCCTTATAATTACGCTAAAAGAGCGTCTATTTTTTCAGCTAAAGCTTGTTTTGATTGTGCTCCAACAACTTGATCTACCATTTCACCATTTTTGAAGAACATGATAGTAGGAATAGAACGGATACCAAATTTAACAGCGATATCTTGCTCTTCATCAGTATTTACTTTACATATTTTTGCTTTACCTTCGTACTCTTCAGCCAATTCTTCGATTACAGGTGCAATCATACGACAAGGTCCACACCATGGTGCCCAAAAATCTACTAAAGATACACCCTCAGATAGAGTTGCTTCAAAATCTGCACCAGTTAGTTCTAAATATTTTCCCATTACGATTTCCTTATTTTTAATTCAATAGCAGGCATTATACATATTGTTATCTTTAATAACTCTTTATAAATTTACTTTTAGTATTTTATTAATAGTTATAAAGAATATAAGCCCACCCACTACTAAAAAAGTTACACCTCCATAAAAAACATCTAAATTGCCAATCAAAATACCTATCGATGAGACAATCAAGCCCAGCGTTGAGTATATCCACTGTAAATTACTCAAGTTTTCAGGAAGCAGTTCATGAAGCATCGGTACACTTCTTTCTTCAATTAGAGGCGAATATATGTGAAACCACACTAAAAATGGAATAATTTTGTAAAAATTTCCAATAATCAAAAAACCAAAAAAACCTACAAGAATTATCCACATGCCAAGTTTTAAAACTACTTCATTTTCATTTATTAAGTATGAAATCAGCAAAATAAAAGAGATTATAAAAGATGTAAATCCAACATACATAGATCTAGCCCATATATCGTGAACTACTCTTGCCCTAGATGACGTCATTTTAAAAAGTTGATAAAGGTATAAAACAATAGCCATAATAGTAATTAAATAAGCTATATTTTGTAAAACTGAAGTGATAAACAGAGGTGAAACCATCATTATACTTACAGCAAAACTAAGAGTATAAAAACTGCTAGCAAACTCATTATCACTTATACGTTTAGAGTAACCAAACATTGGAATTAATATAATAGATATGCCCATAATCAATAGAATCACAAAACCAACTACAAGTCCAAATGTATGAGTTTTAAGCAGTATATGTGGGTTTATATCTACTATACCGCTAAACCCTAGGGCCATAACTATTCCACTCATTATTCCAAGTAACAAAAAAAAGTTACTCATCTTCATAGCTTTTGTTATACTAGTTTTTCTCCTAGCAGTTCTTAACGTAAGTAAAAATTCTATAGCATAAATTGCCATTGCAATAAGAACCAGCATACCTCCTAAAGTTAGGAAATTCACATTTGCATAAAATCCAAAAGTCATTAAAGCCAAACCGCTTATAAGAAATTTCCATACATATTTAAATATTTTCACATAATAATGATTTGTTTCAACAACAATAGGTCCTAATTGTGCCATTGCAGCAAATATTGCCATCATTACAAAACCTAACATGTAGATATGAACCCACCCTATTATGGAAAAATCACTAAAACTCAGTTGTGGATTTATAAAAAAAAGCCAAATCATACTAATAAGATAAAATAGACCCGATATCATAAAGTATGGTTTCATAAGTTTAATAGATGGTGAAAAATTCGGTGATACATTCATATTTTAGCTTACCTTATAATATATATCCGTGCATTTTATATAAAACTAACATATTTTTATATAAAATTAGGCAAAAATATTAAGGCTAATTAATGAAACTTACTATTACTGATGGAGAGATAGGTGTAAGACCGCCTGTAGCAAAACCACACCCAGGTTTTTTGCACGAAGTTGGAGAAGAAAAATTTAGAGAAGTAGTAAATGCTCACTATGAAGCAATAAAAACTAGTGATATCGCTTTTTTATTTCCTGTATTTGATGAAGAAGATTTTGCAGATGCTCAAAAACATGCGGCAGATTTTCTTATAGAGATATGTGGAGGACCAGACTATTTTACTCAGAGTCGTGGAGACCACCAGATGGTTGGTCGTCATGCACCATTTCGTATAGATGAAGCAGGTCGTAAAAGTTGGTTAGCTCTTTACATACCACTTTTAGAGCCTTTAGCAGATGAGGGAATTACGCCAGAATATATTGAGTCATTCTGGAACTATTTAGATATATTCTCAATGTGGCTTGTTAATACTAAAAATTAACAAACTCTCTTTTTCGTTTACGAAAAATGGCACACTGTGTATAACCTACACTTTTTGCCATTTTTTCTACTTCATTCGTATATAAAGAAACTTGTTCAGGCTTATGTGCATCGGAACCAAAAGTTATAGGAATCCCAAGCTTATACGTTTCTTTTAGAAGTGAGAGTGATGGATAGGCTTCACCCACAGGTTTTCTATATCCTGCAACATTTATCTCTAAAACCATATCTGCTTTTTTTATAGCTAAAAGAGCATCTTTTGCTATTTCTACTATATCTCTATTTGGCATATACTTGAAGACTTTTATTAAATCTAAATGTCCTACAATATCAAAAAGTTTACTCTTAGCCATATCTTCTATCGCATCAAAATACTTTTGCCAAATTTCATCTATGTCTTCATGCTCATATCTTCCAATAAACTCAGGATTATCAAAACCCCATTCATCTATAAAGTGTACAGAACCTATAAGATAATCAACATCCACATGTAAAACTCTGCTATCTATATGACCTTTTAGATAATCTACTTCATATCCTAATAAAATTTCAATTTTATCTTTATATATCTCTTTAAAATTCAAGACATCATTTTCATATTTTCTCATCTGCTCAAAACTCATACGATACTTTGGGTCAAAATCCATAGGTGCATGGTCTGAAAAACCAAAATATTTTGTACCGCTCTCTATCGCTTTTTCAATATATTCAGACATTTTACCATCAGCATGATTACAAAGTGTAGTATGGTTATGTAAATCGACTATCATATTTTCTCAATTTATTCTTTTTATGCTATTATAGTGTCAAAATATTAATTTAGCGAATTTAGAGAAGGTTTTTTATGACTCAAGAAGAATTAGATGCTTTAATGGGTGGCGATATAGATGATATAGACAATATTGAAGAAGAAACCACGGAGGAGTCTTCTGAATCTTCTGATGAACATATAGAGGGTGTACCTGAGGGGTACAATGACTCTACTGCTCATCAATGGCCACTTCCCGCAACTGACGAAAATAAAATGGTTCACCAGCTTGACGATGTAACAAAAGAGAGTGAAGAAAAAGCTAGTGAAATTTTTGACATTATTGAAAGTATCAGTAGTGATTTGATGGAAAAAGAAGAAAACGTTCAAGCTACAATTGATACGTTCTCAAGCAATATTGAATTATTTACAACCTTAAGTGAAAAATTTCCTGATGTTGAAGCTTTTAAAACTCAACTAGAAAAAAATGAAGAAGCACTAGCTAGTGCGAATGACACTTTAGAAGCTCTACAGAATTCAGGTGATTCAATTATGAATGTTATGGATATAATGCAGTATCAAGATATACATCGCCAAAAGATTGAGCGTGTTATTAATGTTATGCGTGCCTTATCTAAATATATGAATACATTGTTTGAAGGTAAAATTGATGATGATAAAAGAGTTTCCTCTGCTCAACATATCGCAGGTGATACACACAATGACGTTGCATCAACAGATGATATTGAAGCACTATTAGCACAATTTGGACAATAATCTTACATTCACTAAAATCTAAATTTAATTACGCAGTTCTAAGCTTAAATGCTTAGAGCACAAAATGAGACAAATATATGCAAAAAGTAGAACTCCTCTCCCCAGCAGGAACACTAGAAAAATTAAAAATAGCACTAGATTTTGGTGCAGATGCAGTATATGGTGGTGTTAGCCACTTTTCACTTCGTATTCGCTCAGGTAAAGAGTTCAGTATGGAAGAGTTCAAAGAGGGTATAGACTATGCTCACTCTAAAGGTAAAAAAGTCTATGCAACAATAAACGGTTTTCCATTTAACTCACAATTATCACTTCTTAAAAAACATATACTAGCGATGGCAGAACTTAAACCTGATGCTTTCATAGTAGCAACTCCTGGTGTACTTAAACTCGCTCACGAGTTAGCTCCACATATCCCATTGCATCTATCAACTCAAGCAAATGTAATGAATGTTCTAGATGCAAAAGTCTATTATGACATGGGAGCTACCCGTATAATAACAGCTCGTGAAATTTCACTTAAAGATTTAAAAGAGATTAAAAAAGAACTTCCTGATTTAGAGCTAGAAGTTTTTATTCACGGTTCAATGTGTTTTGCATATAGTGGAAGATGTCTGATTTCAACTCTTCAAAGCGGTAGAGTTCCAAATCGTGGAAGTTGTGCCAATGATTGTAGATTTCCTTATGAGATGTATGCTGCAAACCCTGAAACAGGTACACTTTTTAAACTTGAAGAAGATGAGGGTGTTGGAACATACATAATGAATTCAAAAGACCTTAATCTAGCGTCGCACATGCAAGAGATACTAGAGAGTGGTATCATTGACTCAGTAAAAATAGAAGGTCGTACAAAAACCGCTTATTACGCCGCAACTACTGCCAAAGCCTATAGAATGGCAATTGATGATTACTATGCTGGAACTTCACATGTAGATAAGTACCAATATGAATTGCAATCCTTACAAAACCGCGGTTATACAGATGCTTATCTGATTTCAAGACCTTTTGAAAAACACGATACACAAAGTTTAGATTTTACAATGCAACTTGGAACTCATCAAGTTAGTGGAATGGTAAACTTAGAAGGGACTCATTTTTTATGCAAGTATAAAACTCTACCAAATGATGAACTTGAAGTTGTAGCACCTTTAGGCTCACAACTAGAGTTTGTAAACAATGATATAGGTGAAGTCTATGAGAGAGATGGAAAAATATATTTAAAGCTAAAACAGCTATTAGCTCAAAATGGAAAAGTTTGGGAATCTGTTCATAGTGGAAATGTAAATCCAATAACACTACCAACAAAGTTTCCAGCCTACTCTTTTTTAAGAATTCCATCCCATGCGGATATGGGAACGTATCCAAAAAATTAAATTAAAGGATTAATATGTTCAGCCAAGATAGAGAAACAGTAAGTAAATTAAAACAAGAGAACAAACATTTTGCTAAGTTGTTTGATGAACACAATAAGCTTCATGACAAAATTGAAGCTGAAGCAAATCATCTCTCAGATGTAGAGCTTGAAACATTAAAAAAACGAAAACTAAAATCAAAAGATGAACTATACGCAATGATGCATGACTATAAAGCTAAAATGAAGATATAAGATGTTTAGAGTGCTATTGTAAAATAGCACCTCAAACTAAATTCCCTCAACAATCATTATTTAGATATAATTGCATAAATATATGAATTCTCTTCATTAAAAAATACAGACTTCTTTCATAATCATAAAAATATTAAAGTTGTTTGATAAGGTACATCATGAAAAAAATCGCCATAATCGGTCGCCCAAATGTTGGTAAAAGTTCGCTCTTTAACAGACTTGTAAAAAAAAGAGATGCTATTACATCTGATTTGGCAGGAACAACAAGAGACGTAAAAAGAAAAACAGCAGTAATAATAAACAAAGAAGTTCAACTGCTAGATACTGGCGGGCTTGATAAAGGTTGTGAACTTTTTGACAAAATAAAAGAGATGTCTTTAAAAGCTGCATATAAAGCTGACATAATTCTCTTTATGGTTGATGGAAAAGGTTTGCCAGAAGAAGAGGATAAAAAACTTTTTTATGAGCTTCAGGCAATGGGCAAAGATATGGCTCTTGTTGTAAATAAAATAGACAACGATAAGATGAAAGAGAAACTTTGGGAATATTACGAATTCGGTACAGATGCCATCTTTGGTATATCTGTAGCTCATAATAGAAATACAGTTGAACTTCTTGACTGGATAGCTTCTAAAGTTCCAGACAGCGACATTATCAAAGAAGATGAAGAGCTTGAAGAGGAGTCTATACAGGTAATTGAACCAGAGATTAGTGATGAAGAGTTTTTTGCTCAACATGAACATGATGATGAAGATGACGGTTTTACTTACTGGGATGAAGATGAGATGGACGGTATCACTGAAGATGATACTATCTTTGGAAATAATGACCGTATTAAAGAGTTTGATGAAGAAGATATTAACCACATCAAGATTGCAATTATTGGACGTACAAATGTTGGTAAAAGTTCACTTTTAAATGCTCTTCTTGGAGAAGAACGCTCAGTTGTAAGTGCAGTTGCGGGTACAACAATCGATCCTATTGATGAGACGGTTGACTATAAAGACAAGCAGATTACTTTTGTAGACACAGCTGGTCTTCGCCGACGCGGTAAGATTTTAGGAATTGAGAAGTATGCTCTTATGAGAACAACAGAGATGCTTGAAAATGCCAATATGGCTCTGATAGTTCTAGATGCAAGTGAACCATTTTTAGACCTAGATGAGAAGATTGCAGGACTTGTTGACAGTAACAGACTCTCATCAATCATAGTTTTAAACAAGTGGGATATTGCAAAGCGTGATGAGCACGATAAAATCATAAAAGAGGTTCGCGATAGATTTAAGTTTTTAGCTTATGCACCTATAATTACCCTCTCTGCAAAGTCACACCTAAGAGTTGATAAACTTCACGATATGATTTTAGAGATAAATGAAAACTACTCTCAAAGAATTCCTACTTCAAAAGTAAACGAAGTAGTTGAAAGAGCTCTAAGACGTCACACTCTTCCAAGTGTAAGCGGACAAGTTATACGTATATACTATGCAACTCAATATGAGACAAGACCACCAAAAATAGCCATAATTATGAACAAACCAAAGGGACTTCACTTTACATATAGACGTTACTTAGCGAATAAAATGAGAGAGGCATTTAACTTTACGGGGACACCGCTACTTTTTAAAGCTAAGAAAAAAGGGGAGAAGTAAAAGTAAAAACTTTTACTTCTTGTGAATAAAAATTAAAACGGTCTAATAACTACCATAGCGATAACTACAAGAAGTATCAAAGTCGGTACTTCATTGTAAGCTCTAAAGAACTTTCCGCTTTTATTGCACTTGTCTTCTAAAAGTCTTTTTCTCATAACACCTAGAGAGAAGAAATAAACCATCAAAAATACCACAAACAATATCTTAGTATGTAACCATCCACCAGTTGAGAGGATATTTACACCGCCATAGTGTGATGATGATAAAAGTATAAGAGCTATACCGCTTATAACCGTAGCCCACATTGCAGGTACACCAATATACTTGTATATCTTCAACTCCATAATTTTTACAACTTCAACAAAACCAGCATTATCAGCGTGTTCCGCATGATAAACAAAAAGTCTTGGCATATAAAATAAAACTGCAAACCAAGATATCATAGATATTATGTGAAACCAAACTATCCAATCATACATGTTAGTCCTTTAATAATAAAATTTGAGGTACTCTCTAAAAAGAGTAAAAAGAGGGTTTTATGCCCATTTATGGGCATAAAATTAAGCGTCTAAAGTTTCTAAATCTTTAACAGAAGTTGCTTGTTTTTCTGTAACTTTAGTGTGTAAACGACGAAGTGCTTTAGAAGCTCTGTCAATTGCTAAATCAATTGCAGCATCTAAAACATCATCACTCTGACTAATCACTACAGGCTTAGAGTGAGCAATATGAATATCAAACTCAATTGATACTCCCTTTTTTTCTGCTGCTACATTAACATTAACAGTAGTTATATCTAAGTTATATTTTGTAAACCCGTCAACAGCAGCTTGAATATGTGCTTTTGTATTATCGTTTAGTGTTACATCTTTTGCACGAATCTGTACATTCATCATAAATCCTTTTCACGAGTGATAAACTTCACTCTATATATAATCGAATGCTAACACAATAAAGCTGAATTAGCTATAATGCTACAAAAATTTTAGGATAGTATTAATGAGAGTATTTACAGGTATTCAGCCCTCTGGAGATTTACATATCGGAAACTATTTTGGCTCTATAAAACAGATGGTTGACGCTCAAGAAAACAGTGATACTTTTGCTTTTATTGCAAATTATCACGCTATGACAAGTGGCGGTAAGGATTTATCAAAGCTGACAATGCAGTGTGCTACTGACTTTTTAGCACTAGGGATTGACCCTAACAAGTCAACATTCTGGGTTCAGTCAGATGTAAAAGAGGTATTAGAACTCTATTGGACGCTATCATCATTTACACCTATGGGACTACTAGAGCGTGCTCACAGTTACAAAGATAAAACAGCAAAAGGTATAGCTGCAAATCATTCACTATTTTCTTATCCTGTTTTAATGGCAGCTGATATTTTACTTTTTGGAAGTGAAGTAGTCCCTGTTGGAAAAGACCAGATTCAACATGTAGAAATTGCCAGAGATATAGCTATAAAATTTAATAATGAATATGGCGACATATTTGTTATACCTGAATTTCGTGTTCAAGAAGATGTTCAAACAGTACCAGGAATCGATGGACAGAAGATGTCTAAAAGTTACGGTAACATTGTAAATATTTTTGGTGAAGAGAAAAAACAGCTAAAAACAATTAAAAAAATTGTTACTGAGAATGTTGCAATGGAAGATCCAAAAGAGTATGAAACATGTAATGTTTACAACATGGCTAAGTTGTTTCTAGAAGGGGATAACTTAAAAGCTCTTCAAGATAGATATACTCGTGGGGGAGAAGGTCACGGACACTTTAAGATTTATCTTGCTGAAGTTATGTGGGAGTATTTTAGAGAGTTTAGAGAAAAACGCGAGTACTATGAAAAAAATCAAGATGAAGTTCGAGAGATTCTAAATATGGGTGCGGCAAAAGCAACAGAAGTAGCAATGCCGATGATAGAGAAAATCAGAAGTGTAACTGGAATAAGATACTAGAGAGGGAAACTTTTTATAAGTTTCTTTGTCTATCTAACCAGACCATCAAACCTTTTTGAGCATGAAGTCTATTTTCGGCTTCATTAAACACTATCTCTGAGTGACCCTCCAAAACAGACTCACTAACCTCTTGCCCTCTATAAGCAGGTAGACAGTGTAGGAACTTAGCATCTCTCTTAGCTAAACACATCATCAAATCATCAACCATATAACCCTCAAAATCTTTGATTCTTTGAGCTTTTTCTTCTTCTTGACCCATTGATGCCCAAGTATCAGTTGTTACAACATTAGCACCTTTAATAGCCTCTTTAGCATCATTTGTAACAGTTATACGTGAACCACTACCTCTAGCAATTTTCAGTGCCTCTTTTAAGACAACACCATCCACTTCATAACCTTTTGGCGTAGCTATTCTAAGCTCAAATCCAAGTTTAGCTGCAAGCATCATCCATGAGTGTGTCATATTGTTTCCATCACCAACATAAGCTACAATCGCATCTTCATTCACACCATACTCAACCATAGTCATGTAATCAGCTAAGAGCTGTACAGGGTGATAAGAGTCTGTTAGTCCATTGATAACTGGAACTTTGGAATATGAAGCAAACTCTTCTATCATAGAGTGCTCGAATGTTCTTATCATCACCATATCACACATAGAGCTTATAACTCTTGCAGTATCTTTGACAGGTTCACCGCGACCCAAATGAATATCACGATTTGAGAGAAATAGAGCATGACCGCCAAGTTGATACATACCCGTCTCAAAACTAACTCTCGTTCTTGTTGAACTCTTTTCAAATATCATCGCAAGAGTCTGTTTTTTAAGTTGCTCTTTATAAATGCCAGCTTTGAGGTCTTTTTTTATCTCTAAACCAATATCAATAATTTCTAAAATCTCTTCTTTTGTAAAGTCTTTTAGTGTTAAAAAATGTCTCAAGTTATTTTCCTAATTTTTCTATTACTTATTTTAATAGTTATTTTCTTTGAAGAAGCAAAAAGACTAAGCCTTTAGCATTTTTGCAACTTCTTTTGCGTGATATGAGATGATTATATCAGCACCTGCACGCTTAAAACTCATCATAGTCTCCATCACAACTCTATCATAATCAATCAAATCATGTTGCTGTGCAACTTTTAACATAGCGTATTCTCCACTAACGTTATAAACCGCCATAGGAAGCGAAGTGTTATCTTTTATTTCACGGACTATATCGAGATATGCCAAAGCAGGTTTTACCATTAAGATATCCGCACCTTGAAGCTCATCAGAGACAGACTCATTTATAGCCTCGCGACGATTTGCAGGATCCATCTGATACGATGCACGGTCTCCAAAACTTGGAGTTGATTCTGCAACATCACGAAATGGTCCATAATATCCACTAGCAAACTTTGTAGAATAACTCATAATAGGTATATTTTTATACCCTGCCGAGTCAAGAGCATCTCTAAGTGTCTCTATAATTCCATCCATCATTCCAGAAGGTGCTATCATGTCTGCACCAGCCTTAGCATGTAATATCGCCTGTTTTGCAGAAATTTCAAGTGTAGCATCGTTATTTACACTCTCTAACTCTTCATCTATTATGCCACAGTGACCATGATCGGTGTATTCACAAAAACACAAATCAGTAACAACAAACATATCAGGATGAGCTTCTTTAATTGTACGGATAGATGAAGCTATGATTCCATGTTCACACAAGGCATCTGAACCAATAGAGTCTTTTACATCTGGAATACCAAAAAGGATTATTGAGTATATTCCAAGTGACTTTAACTCGTTACACTCTTTTAATACTTCATCGATACTCATTTGATAAACACCTGGCATAGACGCAACTTCTGTTTTTATACCCTCTCCACTTCTTATAAAGAGAGGATAGATAAAATCTTCTACATTAACTGTAGTTTCACGTACAAGTGAACGAAGATGTTTATTTAAGCGAGTTCTGCGGAATCTTTGAAACATAATAAGCCTTTTTTTTTGCTATAATAATTTTTTAAAAAATATTTTACCGTTTTAAAGATTAAATTAATGAATATAGAGATTTCACAAATCGCAAACTTACCCTCAAAATTTGGCAATTTTAAAGTAAAAGCTTTCAAAGAGGGTCAAAAAGAACACCTTGTTATATATACAGAGAACTTGGATGAGATACCTATTGTAAGAGTGCACTCGGAGTGTTTAACTGGTGATGCTATAGGTAGCTTAAAGTGTGATTGCAGGGACCAACTAGAGTTTGCGTTAGAGTTGGCTGCACAAACAGATGGAATGGTTATCTATCTGCGTCAAGAGGGTAGAAATATTGGTTTGGTTAATAAAATAAATGCATACTCTCTTCAAGACCAAGGTTTAAATACCATTGAAGCAAACCATCAATTAGGATTTGCGGCAGATGAGAGAACCTATGAGATTGTTACATTTATTCTTCATCACTTTAATATTCATAAAATAAAACTACTTACAAACAACCCAGATAAGGTAAACTCTATTAGCGACATAGAAATAGTAGAGAGAGTTCCTATCATAATGGAATCAAATAAACACAACAAAGACTACCTAGATGTAAAAAAAGACAAGATGGGACATATGATTTAAATTATGGGATGGACATGTCAACACGATTATAAAGGTTATTGCAAAAGAGTTGAAAAACCTTGTGTTCCTGGAATGAAAGGTTGTACTTTAAAGGGTGACTTTACTTTTAATAATAGTGAGCCAGTTGAAAAAAAAGAGCAAGAGAGCAAAACACAGGAGATTGATTTTGCAGCACTTGCTCGCAGTAATTAATCTAAGAAGGGTTTA